>Ga0182745_1000161_pt1 | contig 87197 bp, 71 predicted proteins | sample eDN3rd30CKraftBY_FD_128523 | JGI IMG/M metagenome (GOLD analysis project Ga0182745, IMG submission 128523) | Enriched backyard soil microbial communities from Emeryville, California, USA - eDNA 3rd pass 30_C Kraft BY (version 2) (version 2) | ecosystem: Environmental > Terrestrial > Soil >...
CAAGACCCTGGTGGCGCATGCGCCGGTCTACAACCTGTATTCGCAGATCGCCACCGACGACGGCGCCGCCAAGGGACGCTACGGTGAGTACTGGCAGGACTTCGAGCGCATTCGCCGCAACTCGCCGCACATGAATGCCGCCAATTTCAACACCCCGACCTTGATCGTGCACGGCCAGCTCGATCGGCGCGTTCCGGTCAACCAGGGCTTCGAGCTGTTCAACACGCTGCAGAACCGCGGCGTCCCCAGCAAGCTGGTGTATTTCCCCGATGAGAACCATTGGGTGCTGCACCCGCAGAACTCTTTGTTCTGGTACGAAACAAAACGCCAATGGCTGGCCCGCTACGTCACCCCCGGTCCCGGCGCGTCAGCGCCAACTTCAAACCCTGACGCGGCGGCGCCGGCTTCGACGCCGAACGCAGCCGCCCCCACTTCGACGCAGGAATAGCACTCTCCGTCGCAAGTCCCTGCCGCGGCGTTACCCGCCAAGCGAGTATTATTGGCCTACCCTCCCGAACCGTGCTCCAGGAGAATCCGTCATGACCCTGACCCGACGCGATGCAATGAAGATCGGCGCCGCCGCCGCGGCCACCACCCTGCTCGGAGGCGGCGCATTGGCGCAAGGCAAGTCGCTCAAGGTGCTGATCCTAGGCGGCACCGGCTTCATCGGCCCACACTTCGTCGAGGTGCTGCGCGCCGCCGGCCACAAATTGACGCTGTTCAATCGCGGCAAGCGCCATCCCGGCATGTTCCCCGATATCGAGTCGCTGAGCGGTGACCGCAACAACAAGCTGGACGCGCTCAACGGCCGCGACTGGGACGTGGTGGTGGACAATTCCGGCTACGTGCCGCGCCACGTGAAGCTGAGCGCCGACCTGCTGCGCGATCACGTGCAGCGTTATGTCTATATATCCACCATTTCGGTGTACGGAGATTTGAGCAAACCGGGCATCGATGAGGACGCGCCGCTGGCCACGCTCAAGGATCCGAGCGTCGAGGAAGTCAACGGAGAGACCTACGGCGGCCTGAAGGCGTTGTGCGAGAAGGCCGTGGAAGGCGTCTATGGCAAACGCTGCACCATCATCCGCCCCTCGTACATCGTCGGTCCCGGCGACACCACCGACCGCTTTACTTACTGGCCAGTGCGTGTCTCGCGCGGCGGCGAGATGCTTGCCCCGGGCAAAGCTGCCGATCCGATCCAGTTCATCGATGCGCGCGACCTGGCCGACTTCGTGCGGCTGACAGTCGAACGCGGCTTCGACGGACGTTACAACTTGTGCAACCAGCCGCGCTCGACCTCCATGGGCGGGCTGCTCGACACCAGCAAGCGGCTGTCCAAATCCGACGCCAGGTTCACCTGGGTCAGCGAGCAGTTCGTGGTGGACCAGAAGCTGCTGGACAGCGGTGAAATTCCGATCTGGGCGCCCAGGAGCGGCGACTTCGCGGGTGGCGCACTGGTCAAATGCGATCGCGCCGTAGCCAAGGGACTGCGCTTCCGCAATCTCGACACCACGGTGGCCGACACACTGGCATGGCAGGCCAAGCGGCCGGCGGAACAGCAGAAGCTGCGTGCCGGCCTCACTGCCGAACGCGAAGCCGAGCTGTTGAAGCTGTGGCACGACGGCGAAAAGAAATCCGCCTGACTTGCAGCAGCCGGGGCGGTCCGCCGACAGCGAGCCGCCCCGCTAGTCCTCCAACGGACCAAACGCCTTGGCATCCCCTAAATCGTAAATATCCACACCCTTGGGGTGCCGGAACATGCGCTTGCCCAGCTCGGGGAAATCGGCCACCTCGGTTGCCCGGTTCTCGCCGCCCATCAGATAAACCAGCTCGACCTCGAACGGATTGCGCAAATGATGCGCCACACCGGGGGTCGGGAATGCCATGAAATCTCCCGGCCCCACCTCGTATTCAGCGCCGTCGATGCGCGCCACACCACGGCCCTCGAGAATGTAGATCCACTCCTCTTCCGTCCAATGGGAGTGATAGACGAAAGACTCCTTGCCCGGCGCGAGACGCGCGAAATTGACCCCGGTGCGCCGTAGACCCGTGGCCTTGGCGAGCTGATAGCCGGTCATTTCCGAGTGTGGATTCCAGGGATGCGAAAAAGTCTGCGAACGCGCGGCCACATCGGCCGCCCGCAGCAGGTAAAGGTTGGGACGCTCGCTCATGATGCACGGGAGCTTGCACGCGATCGGGCTCATCGGCAACCTGCGGCCTATGAGCAAGTGGCGGATTGCGGGACTGGTACTGGCGGCCTTGTTGGCCATATGGCTGATCCTGCGTGGCTGTGCCCCCCAGCATGAGGATGAGCGCGCCGCGCAAACGCCCGTTCCCGCCCGCGAGGTGTTCCATACATCCAAACCATTGCGGGTGATAGTCACCCGCCCCGGGACGTCGATCGCCCAACCGAGTCCGGACGAATGGCTGGAACGCGAGTTGCGCTACCTGCTGATTCGCGGGCGGATGCGGATTGCCGCCATCGATCCGTCACTGCCGCGCCCATTCACGCTGCAAATCGAGCTGCCGCGGGCGGTCAACACATCCGCAAGCACCCCCGCCAGCACTGCCATTAAATTGTCGCTGCAGGCGCCCGACGGCAAAGTCGAGCGCGGCACCGCCATCGAACTGAACTCGGGCCCCGGCCAAGCGCCGGGCGCGCTCGAGATCATGCAGGCCCTGGCCAAACAGCTGCCAGTGTTCCTGGGCGCGACGCGCATCGCCGCCGATTCGGGCGTGGACTGGACTGGTTTCATCGGTACCGACGATGCCGCCGCCTATGACAGCTTCCTGAGCAGCGCCAACGAGCTGCTGGGGTCGCAAGGAACGGGTTTCACCGCATCATCCGCACCGCCCCGCTCAATCGCGGTCGAGCGCCTGGAAGGCCTGACCCGCAAACATCGGAACTTCACGCGCGCGCAGGCTCTGCTATCCGTCGGCTACGCCAGTCTCGGCGGCAAGGACGATGCCTCATTGACCGAGCTCGCGGCATCGAACGCGCAACGCGCCTTGGCAACGGACCATTCGCTGGCGACTGCGCAGAGCGCCCTGGGACTGGTCGGGTTGCGGCGAGGCGATTGGGCCACCGCCCTGGAACAGTTCAATGCGGCGCTGGCCCTGGACGCAAACTCCCCGGTCGCGCTCGAAGGGCTGGCCTGCCTGTTGATCGATGTCGGTCAGGCCGAAGCAGCGCTGCCGGTGGCGCAGCGGGCAATCGCCCTGCAGCCGGCGAATGTCGGCGCCAGGGAATGTTTGGCCTATGCGCGGCTCGCCACGGGCCAGGGCAGCGACCCCTCCACATCATCACCCACCACGACGCACGAGCCGCTCGAAGTTGCCCAGGCCAACGCTCTGCACGCCCTGCTGTCCGGCGATACCCATCAGGCGCAACGCACCCTCAGCGGCTCGCTCCGTACTCGTGACGCCGCCTGGGTCGATCCCGTGCTCCAGGCAGCCAGCGACCGGAACCGGATTTCGCTGGCACTCCAGGCCATCACGCGCGCCGCCAGCGACCGAACCATCGACGCGGTGACCGAACTGGTGTGCGGCACGGCGCTGCGCCAGGCCGACTTCGTGTTCAACCGCATGCTGCGCCTGCACCGCCAGAACGAGCCGGTGCCGCTGCGGCTGCTATGGCTGCCGCACACCGAGTTCCTGCGCCGTCACGCCCGCTTCGCTGAAATCGTCGATGCCGAGGCGCTCCCCGCTTTTTGGCAGGACCACGGACTCCCTGACTACTGCGCTCACGAACCAGCCGTGTATGGCTGCAAACCGCGCGTCAATGGTGTGAAGGCACACTAAACCGCTCTGCGGAACATTTGCCCACGCAGCAGGCATGGGGCCGGTTATGTCTATAATGCCGGCCCCGCCGTTCCATACCGATCGTTTGCATCTGCCCCGGCAGTCCAGCCGCCAGGCGGCGACCGGCGCGGCGGCCCGCTGGTCCATTCCGCTCGCAACTCATGGGAGACGCACTGATGGGGGCTATCAACGCCGTGGCCGATCTGACCGTCGCAGGCGACATCGCCGTTGTTTCGATCAACTATCCGCCGGTCAACGCACTGGGCCACCAGGTGCGGCTGGGCATCACCCAGGGCATGCGCCAGGCGATCGAGAACAGCGCCGTCAAGGCGGTGGTGCTGATCTGCGAAGGCCGCACCTTCATGGCCGGCGCCGATATCACCGAGTTCGGCAAACCCATTCCCGATCCCAGCCTGCTGGACGTGGAGGACTCGGTCGAAAGCTCCCCCAAGCCGGTGATCGCCGCCATTCATGGTACGGCGCTCGGTGGCGGCTTCGAAGTCGCCCTGTGTTGCCACTATCGCATCGCGGTGCCGTCAGCCAGATTCGGACTGCCCGAAGTCAACCTCGGCCTGATCCCCGGCGCCGGTGGCACTCAGCGCCTGCCGCGCGTGGTGGGCGCGGAAATCGCGCTCGACATGCAGACCTCCGGCCGGCATGTCGACGCCAAGTTTGCCCTGGCCAACGGCATCATCGACGAACTGGCGCCCGAGGGCGATCTCAAGAACAGCGCGATCGCCTTCGCGCAGAAAGTGCTGGCGGAGAAGCGCCCGCTGCGCAAGGTGCGCGACCTGGACGACAAGATCGCGGCGGCGCGTGCCAAGCCGGAAATCTTCGCGGCCTTCCGCAAGGCCAATGCCCGCAAATTCCGTGGCTTCCTGGCTCCCGAGTACAACATCCGCGCCATCGAAGCCGCGGTGAACCTGCCGTTCGACAAAGGCATGGCCTTCGAACGCGAACTGTTCACCGAACTGATGGCAAGCACACAGTCGGCGGCGCAACGCTACGCCTTCTTCGCCGAGCGCCAGGTCTGGAAGATTCCGGACGTGGCCGACGACACTCCCATCATCCCGATCAAGAAGGTGGGCGTGGTCGGCGCCGGCACCATGGGCGGCGGCATTTCGATGAACTTCGCCAACGTGGGCATTCCGGTCACGATCGTCGAGACGAAACAGGAAGCGCTTGAACGCGGCCTGGGCGTGATCCGCAAGAACTACGAGCGCAGCGTCAAGAGCGGCAAGCTGACCCCGGCCGACGTGGACCAGCGCATGGCGCGCTTCAAAGGCACACTCGACTTCAATGAACTGGCCGACTGCGATCTGGTGATCGAAGCCGTGTTCGAGACCATGGAAGTGAAACAGGAGGTGTTCGGCAAGCTGGATCGCATCGTCAAGCAAGGCGCCATCCTGGCGAGCAACACCTCCTACCTGGACATCAATCAGATCGCCAACGTCACCCAGCGCCCCGAATCCGTCATCGGCCTGCATTTTTTCTCGCCCGCCAATGTCATGCGGCTGCTCGAAGTGGTGCGCGGCGCCAAGACCTCCAAGTCGGTCATCGCCACCTCCATGCAACTGGCCAAGAAAATCGGCAAGGTGGCGGCGCTGGTGGGCGTGTGCCCCGGCTTCGTCGGCAACCGCATCCTGAGCGCGCGCACGGCGCAAGCCCAGGCCATGCTGATGGAAGGCGCCATGCCGTGGGACATCGACCGCGTGATCTATGACTTCGGCCTGCCCATGGGACCGTTCGCCATGTACGACTTGGCGGGCCTGGACCTGGGCTGGATCAAGGAAAAATCCAGCAGTTCCACCATTCGTGAAGTGCTGTGCGAAAAGGATCGGCGCGGCCAGAAGACCGGCGCCGGCTACTACGATTACGACGAACAGCGCAACGCCAAGCCATCGCCGGTCACCGAACAGATCGTCAAGGATTTTGCAGCGCGCAGCGGCCAGCCACAGCGCCGGATCCCGGACAGTGAAATCCTGGAGCGCTGCGTCTACGCGCAGGTCAACGAAGGCGCGAAGATTCTCGAGGAAGGCATCGCCATCCGCCCCTCCGACATCGACATCGTCTGGATCAACGGTTATGGCTGGCCGGTGTATCGCGGCGGCCCGATGTTCTACGCCGACACGGTCGGCCTGGCCAACGTGGTGGCCAAACTCAAGGAATACGGCCCGCAGCTCGGCAAGGATTTCAAGATCTCGCCGCTGCTGGAAAAGCTGGCCGCCGAGGGCAAACGGTTTCAGGACCTGAAGTAACGGATCGCTCAACGTGCCAGGCGCAGCCGCGCCTGGCCAGACTCCAAGGTACTCATCATGCGTGAAGCAGTCATCGTCTCCATCGCCCGTACGCCCATCGGTAAAGCGTATCGCGGCGCTTTCAACAATACCCAGGGCCAGGCGTTGGCGGGCCACGCCATTGCCGAGGCGGTCAAACGCGCCGGCCTCGCGCCAGCCGAGATCGAGGACGTGATCATGGGCTGCGCCATGCAGCAGGGTTCCACCGGCGGCAACGTGGCCCGCCAGGCACTGTTGCGCGCCGGCCTGCCCGTCACGGTGTCCGGCATGAGCGTGGACCGGCAATGCTCCTCCGGCCTAATGGCCATCTCCATCGCCTCCAAGCAGATCGTCGAGGACGGCATGCAAATCGCCATCGGCGGTGGCGTCGAGTCCATCTCGCTGGTGCAGAACGACAAGATGAACCGGTTCCGCGCCGCCGACCCCTGGCTGGTGAGCAACCTTCCGCAGATCTACATGAGCATGATCGAGACCGCCGAAGTGGTGGCGGACCGTTACGGCATCACTCGCGAGGCCCAGGACGAATATTCCTTGCAGTCACAGCAGCGCACCGCGCAGGCCCAGGCGGAAGGCCGCTACGACGCCGAGATCGCCCCGCTCACCTCCATCATGACGGTCACCGACAAGGCCACCGGCGCCACCTCGGAGAAGGAAGTCACGCTGAAGCTCGATGAAGGCAACCGCCCCAAGACCTCGCTGGCCGATCTGCAGGCACTGCAGCCCGTGTTCAAGGGTGGACAGCGCATCAAGGAAGGGCGCTTCATCACCGCGGGCAATGCTTCGCAACTATCCGATGGTGCCGCGGCGCTGGTGCTGATGGAAGCCAAGGAAGCCGAGCGGCGCGGACTGCAGCCGCTGGGCGCCTATCGCGGCATGGCGGTGGCCGGCTGCGACCCCGACGAAATGGGCATCGGGCCGGTGTTCGCCGTACCCAAGCTGTTGCAGAAGCAGGGGCTGAAAATGGACGACATCGGCCTGTGGGAACTGAATGAAGCCTTCGCCAGCCAGGTGCTGTACATCCGCGACAAGCTGGGCATCCCCAACGACAAGCTCAACGTCTCGGGCGGCGCCATCTCCATCGGCCACCCCTATGGCATGTCGGGCGCGCGCATGACCGGACATTTGCTGCTCGAAGGCAAACGCCGCGGCGCCAAGTACGGCATCGTCACCATGTGCATCGGCGGCGGCATGGGTGCCGCCGGGCTGTTCGAGATCTTCTGACGCTCCCGCTGTGGGCGGCGGAACAGACGCTCGCGTCCTCCGCCGTTACCACTCGCCGGTGTTCGGCATCGAAGCCCAAGGCTCGCGCGGCGGCAGGGGCTCGCCCTTCTGCAGCAGCTCGACGGAAATCCGGTCGGGTGAACGCACAAAGGCCATGTGCCCGTCGCGCGGCGGGCGATTGATGGTCACACCGTGATCCAGCAGGCGCTGACAGGTCGCGTAGATGTCATCGACCTCATAGGCCAGATGCCCGAACGCGCGGCCGATGCGGTATTCCTCCGGATCCCAGTTGTAGGTCAATTCCACCTGCGCGGCTTCATCGCCCGGCGCGGCCAGGAACACCAGAGTAAAGCGCCCCTTGTCGCTGTCGCGGCGACGCAGCTCTCTCAACCCCAACGCATCGCAATAGAAACGTAACGATGCGTCGAGATCGGTCACCCGGACCATGATGTGCAGGTATTTCATGCCAACTCGGCTAGAACATCTCCGACGCATCCGGTGTCCGCACCTTGGTCTTGTGGCGCGACACGATGTAATCGCCGGTGATCATTTCATCGTAGGCCTGGCCGGGGCCGACCATGGGATAGACGCCCGCGTCGGGATCGATCATGACTTCCAGGAATGCCGGTCCCTTGAATTCGATGAACTCGCGTACCACGCGCGGTACGTCCTCTTTGCGCTCCAGCCGCACCGCGTAGGCGAAGCCGTCCGCCTGCGCGGCCTTGATGAAGTCCTTCTTGTGCAACGACTTGTCGCTAGCCGACAGCCGGCCCTTGAAGAACAGCTTCTGCCATTGCTTCACCATGCCGTCGCCGCAGTTGTTGAGTACCACGACCTTGACCGGCAGATCGTAGGTGGTGGCGGTTTCCAGTTCGCCGATGTTCATGCGGATGCTGGCATCGCCATCGATGTCGATGACCAGGCGCTGCGGGTTGGCGAGCTGCGCGCCAATGGCGGCGGGCAGGCCGAACCCCATGGTGCCCATGCTGCCCGAGGTCAGCCATTGGCGCGAATTGGCGAAGTCGAAGTACTGGGCCGCCCACATCTGGTGCTGACCGACGCCAGTGCTGATGATGGCCTGGCCACGCGTGATCTTGTTGATCTCCTCGATCACGTAGTACGGCTGGATCAGCTTGCTGTCACGATCGTAGTTCATGGCATGCACGCGGCGCAGTTCCGCGCAGTGCGTGTGCCAGGCCGACCAGTCGCGGCTGAACCCGATACGACGCCCATGGCTGCGCAATGCCCGCAAGGCTTCGGGCAGCAGCCCGACATGGCGCCAATGCACCGATTTGACCTTGTTGATCTCCGACACATCGATGTCGATCTGCGCGATGCATTTGGCCTGCGGCGCGAACTTGGCGGGGTTGCCGGCCACCCGGTCGTCGAAGCGGGCGCCCAGCGCCAGAAGGAAATCGCAGTCCTCCACCGAATAGTTGGCAAAGGCGGTGCCGTGCATGCCCAGCATGTGCATGGACAGCGGGTGCATGGTGTCGAACGCCCCCAGGCCCATCAGGGTGGAGACCACGGGAATCTGCAACTCGAGCGCCAGTTCGCGCAGCGCTTGCGAGGCGTTGGACTGAACCACCCCGCCGCCCACGTAGATCAACGGCCGCTTGGCTTCGCCCAGCAGTTTGAAGAACTCGGCGCATTGCTCATCCGACAGCGTGCTGCGTACCAGGCGATTCATGCGGTGCCGGAACCCGGGAACCGGCAGGCGGCCGGTACCCTGGAAACTGCCACGCCAGTTCTGCACGTCCTTCGGTACATCGATCACCACCGGACCGGGCCGGCCGGTACGTGCGATCTCGAAGGCGGTTCGCATCGTGGCTTCGAGTTTGCTCGCATCGGTCACCAGGAACACATGTTTGGCCACCGATCCCATGATGCTGGCCACCGGGGCTTCCTGGAACGCATCGCTGCCGATGGCACTGGTGGGCACCTGTCCGCAGATCACCACCATGGGAATGGAGTCCGCCATGCAATCCCGCACCGGGGTCACGGTGTTGGTCGCGCCGGGACCGGACGTGACCACGCATACCCCCACCTTGCCGCTGGCACGGGCATAGCCCGCCGCCATGAAACCGGCGCCCTGCTCGTTGGCTGGCACGATCAGCGGCATCTGGCGCCCGGTCTCACCGGCGCGCTGGTTGTAGACGAAAATCGCATCGTAGGTCGGCAGAATGGCGCCGCCGCTGTAGCCGAAAATGGTGTCCACGCCCTCATCGGCCAGCACCTGGACAATGATGTCGGCGCCGGTCATCTGTTGTCCGGCGAGTGGGTGGGCGCCCGCGCTGGCGGCGGCGTGACTCTCTTTCACGGCTGACATTTCCGTCGGTATCCCGTCAAAACTCACTTTGCAGTGCAAAGAGACTAGCAGCATCCTTCCCCCAGCGTCTATTTCCTTGGGGGGTTCATCCCGCCGCGGCCATCCCGTATGCTGATGGCATCGCAACCCACCGCTTGCCCGGGCCCCAGGCATCGAAACCAGCTCCTCGAAACCAGCTAATGACACCCCCTGCAACCGAACCCTCCCGCGCCGCATCAGCCGCCCCCCGCACCAAGGCCGGCACGGCGCCGCGTCAGCGCCACATCATTTCCATTCTGTTGCAGAACGAAGTCGGGGCGCTGACCCGGGTCACCAGCCTGTTCTCCACCCGGGGCTACAACATCGAGTCCCTGAACGTGGCCCCGACCGACGATCCGACGGTATCGCGCGTGACCCTGGTGACCACCGGCACCCAGGCCGTGGTGCAGCAGATCGTCAATCAATCGCTGAAATTGATCGACGTCGTCAACGTGGACGACCTGACCAGCGATCAGCACGTGGAACGTGAACTGCTGTTGCTCAAACTGCGTGTCTCGCAACCCAGGCTCGAGCAGTTGCACGCCATCGTCACACGCGCCGCGGCCCGGATCCTGTCCGACGATGCCGGCAGCTTTACCGTCGAACTGACCGACAGCGAAGCGCAGATCAATCAATTCATCGCCGAGGCCAGCCAGATCGGTGAAGTATTGGAAGTGGTGCGCAGCGGCGCGCTGGCCATCGTGCGAGGTGCTGGTACGCTCACGGTGTGAATTAAAAACTGCGCTTGGTACCCACCAGCAGTTGCAGGTTGTCGATACTGTCATCGCCGTCCAACGGCATCGCCAGGTCGATATGGATCACGTTGCCGAAGGCGGAGCGACTGGACCCCAGGCGCAACCCCACCCCCACATCCTTCAACAATCCCTGGGACGCGCCGCCGGCATTGCCACGGCCCCAGGTCCGCCCCATGTCGAAGAACACGGCGCCACCGACATTGAACAGGCGGAACAGGTAGTACTTGGTATAGATCCGGTGTTCGAGCGTCAGCAGAGCGCTGGCCGTGCCGTCCTGATAGCGCAACGGATAACCGCGCAAACCGTTGTCTCCCCCCAGCAGGATCTGCCGGTCAGCGTCCAGTTCGTCGCTGACCGTCGAACTCACCAGCGCATAGAACAGGTGACGGGCGGAAAACCGCCAGTAGAAGCGTGCCGTGCCGGTCAATTGCGCATTCCGCAGTTCGCTCTGCTCGATCCGCGTAGCGGCGTCCGCCGACAACACCAGCGTGTGTTTCAGATCGTCGCCAAAGCCGAAGCTGCGGCTGGCGGCGGCGTCCAGCAGAATCGCGTTGCGGTCCGAACCGAAGCTTTCCGACGCATAGCCCAGCCGCAGGCGCAGCGAGGTACCGGCATAGAAATCCTCGGTGCGCTCGATCTGGTCCTGGTTGCGCCGCTCCTCGTAGGCGTCCTGCAACAGCTGCAGCTCCATGAACGGGTAGACCAGCTTGCGATTCATCGGTAGCACGGCGGCGGCCGGATCGTTCGCGGCCTCGAACCGGTCGCGCTGATAGGACAGACCCACCGTGAGCCGTCGAATCCAGCTATCGGACAGTTGTGCCGACCAGCCACCGAACACTTCCGCCGACTGCTCCTCGTGCCGGAACTTGTCCACCACTTCGCCCAGGTCGTAGCGCGAATCGATGCGATTCCAATCCGCCAGGTCGATGCCGGCCGACCAGGGCGTGTGCAGCGAATAAAACGGCCGGTCGAGCCGGAATTTGCGCAGCTTGCCATCGCTGTTGCTCGAATAAGCGACGTCCAGCCGGTTCCAGCTGCCGAACAGGTGCGGATCGCGGTAGTGGATCAAATTGGAATCCCGGTCCACGTCGCGCGAGTGGGACAGATCGATCTGCTTGCCCAGGCCCAGCAGATTGGATTCCTCGAACTCGAAACTGCTCTCATTCTTGCCGCCCTTGCGCCCGAAATTGAAGGCCGGCTTCAAAGTCCAGACGTCGCGCGTGCGTACCTCGAGGTCGACGACACCATCGTGATAAGCGACTGGCGCGATGCGCGCATCGAACAGGTAATTGTTGGAGCGCAGAATGCGCTCGCTTTCACGCAGCGTGGAGACCGAGTAGCGATCGCCCTCCTTGAACAGCAACTGCGAACGCACCACTTCCGGCCGGGTTTCGATATGCAGCTTGTTGGCCAGCCGGAACAGCGGCCGGTTTTCCTCGGGCAGGCTGGTGTCGAACACATCGCCGTTGAGGATGGTGATGCTGCCGATCACCGCCCCCGCCGCCTCGAGCTCCTCGGGCGTCGGTGCAGGAGCCGGCACTGCGACAGCGGGCGCCAACGCCAGCCAGCCGGCCAGTACCATCCCCCGTACCGCCCCCATTATCACCCCGCCAGTGCCGTTTGCCGTCCAGTTCACGGCGGCACACACTCAGGGTAACAGTACCGTCGAGCCCGTGGTTTGGCGTGATTCCAAGTCGCGATGCGCACGAGCCGCATCCTGCATCGGATAGGTCTGGCCGACATGCACGCTGATCACAGATTGCGCCACCAGACCCAGCAGCTCCCGCGCCGCCCGCTGCAGGGCGCTGCGGGTGGCAATGTAATGAAACAGCGTCGGCCGGGTCAGGAACAACGAACCGCGCTTGCTCAATTCCAGCGGTGCCACCGGCGGCACCGGCCCCGACGAATTGCCATAAGTCACCATCATGCCGAGCGGTCTCAGACTGTCCAGTGAGGCGAAGAACGTGTCCTTGCCCACCGAGTCATAGACCACGTTGACGCCCTTGCCACGGGTCAGTCCCTTCGCCTGGCTGAGCCAATCGTCCTGCGACAGCAGCACATGGTCCGCCCCCCGGGCCCGCGCCAGGTCCGCCTTGGCCTGCGAGCTCACCACACCGATCACTTTGGCCCCGAGGTGCTTGGCCCACTGCACCGCGATCAGGCCGACACCGCCTGCCGCGGCGTGGATCAACACGATATCGCCCTTGCGCACCCGGTAGGTTTGCCGCAGCAGCGCCTGTACCGTCAGCCCCTTGAGCATCAGCGCCGCCGCCTGCTGGTCCGCGATACTGTCCGGCAGCGCGACCAGCCGGTCCGCCGACAGCACGCGGGCCTGTGAATAGGCGCCCGGCTCGCTCGACACATACGCGACCCGCTGCCCCACCGCCAGGTCCTTGACCCGTGGTCCCACCGCCTCGACCACACCGGCCGCTTCGCGGCCCAGCACGGCGGGCAGAACACTCGGATACAGCCCGGTGCGCTGATAGATATCGATGAAATTGAGACCGACCGCGGTATGCCGGACTCGGGCCTGGCCAGGGCCCGGCTCGCCCACCGCAACCGGCTCCCACTGCAGCACCTCGGGTCCGCCGTAGCGGTGGATGCGGATGGCGTGATTCATGCTGGAACGTCGCGATGCCAGTTACAGGGCCGGCTACAGAGCTTGATCGTCGGTTTCGCCGGTCCGGATGCGCAGCACGCGCTCCAGGTCGGTGATGAAAATCTTGCCATCGCCCACCTTGCCGGTCTTGGCGGCGCCGATGATGGCCTCGGTCACCTGATCCACCAGTTCATCCTTCACCGCGACTTCGATGCGGGTCTTGGGGACGAAATCCACCACGTACTCGGCGCCGCGATACAGCTCGGTGTGACCGCGTTGGCGACCGAAGCCTTTGACTTCCGTCACCGTCATGCCGGAGACCCCGATCTCCGAGAGCGCGGCCCGCACGTCGTCGAGCTTGAAAGGTTTGATGATGGCACTGATGAGTTTCATGTTCCCCGTGGCTCCTGTCGCGAAGGGCGGGCCATTCCAACTAATGCCCAAGTATGGCTAGTATATGGGCATATCCAATGCGGCCGCGCGCGTCGCGGGCGAGAATTTCCCCGAATTCCCAAGAGCTCCCAAGAGTTCCAAGGGGCGCAGCCCGGTTTGCACTAGTTTAGCGCGCTGCATGACGCCGTGCGCGCATGTTTGGTGCGCTGTGGCGTATCACGGAGTATTGCCGACGGCCTTGTTGACCGCCACGTAGCGTGTGCTCAAACGCCCTTCGCAGGCAACCAGATCACGACGTGCCTGCAGAAAGCTGCGCTGGCTGTCGAGCACGACGACGAAATCGGCGGTACCACCCTGGTAGCGGGCTTGCGCCAGCGTGTAGGCCTCACCAGCGCTTCGGACACGGGCCTCGAGCTGTTGCGCCTGCTGCCTTTCCGCCGTGTAGGCACTGAGAGCATCATCGATCTCCTGCCAGGCCTTGAGCACCGTCTGCTGATACTTCACAGCCGCTTCCTGCTGCTCCAGTTCGCGCAGTTCCACGACGCTCTTGCGGCGGCCATGGTCGAACAGCGGCAGGTTGAGGCTCGGCCCGATCGACCAGGCGCGGCTGCCCCAATCGGCAAACTCTCCGCTCAGATAGGATTCGTAGCCGAAATGGGCGCCCAGGCGGATGCTCGGATACAATTCCGCCCGGGCGACGCCGATGTTGGCGGTGGCACGGTGCAACCGCGCCTCAGCGGCACGGATATCGGGTCGACGCAGGGCGACTTCGGAAGGCAGGCCGAGCGCGAGATCCGGCAGCGCCGCCGTACCTGCATCAGCCTTTGGCATCAACAGGTCGCGCAGCGCTCCGGGCCGCTCACCCAGCAGCAGCGCGATCTCATTGGCACTGGCGCCCTCCTGCGCGAGCAGCCCGGGAAGCTGAGCCTTGATCGCGGCCAGTTCGGCACGCTGCCGTTCCAGGTCCAGATAATCGATGACGCCTCCTTTGACGCGCGCCTGCAGAATCTGCGTGCGATCTTCCAGTGCGGCGATGTCCTCGCGTGCCAATCGGATCTGGCGCTGGACGGTACGCAGCTCGAAATAGTTACGCGCCACATCGCTGGCGAGGCTCAGACGTGCGAAGTCGAGCAGCGCCGCCTGGCTGCTCACATCGGCGTCGGCCGCTTCGACGGAACGGCGCACCCGGCCCCACAGGTCGAGTTCCCACGACGCGTCGAAGCCGGCCTGGTAGAGCGTGAACGGCTCACTCAACACCTTGACCAGGGCGTCGCGATTGCCGCCGGCAATGGCATCGATCATCCGGGTGCCTGCCCCATACTCGCTCTGGCGTTGGCGATTGACGCCGCCGTTTACCTGAACCTCCGGTCCCCGCTGAGCCGCCACCGTACTGCGCTGCACGCGCGCCTGCGCGAAACGCAGTGCCGCGGTCCGCAGGTCGGGACTGGCTTCGAAGGCACGCTGCTCGAGCTGGTTCAACACCGAATCGTCGAAGGCCGACCACCACTGGGGCGCGAGCGGGGCCGGTACGCTGACCGGCGCGCGCAACACATCATCGGCGCTGCGCCAACTGGTCCAGTCATCCGGCGCCGCCGGCGTGGGCTTGACGAAATCGGGCCCCGCGGCACATCCAGCCAGAGCAAGAGTCAGGATCAGGGCCAGTGCGCAAGACGCGAGACCGAAGCGCAATGGGGAATGACAAGTGCGATGCAAGTCGAACATGGCGCTACCCACCCTCAGGACATACGGTTGCGGAATAGCCAGGCCGCCAACGGCAGGGTCACGGCAGCCAGCAGCAGCAAAGGAATGAACTCGAGCCCGACCTCGGCCAGGCCGGCACCTTCCAGATAGACACCGCGCACGATACTCATGCCGAAGCGCAGCGGATTGATGTAGGTGGCGACCTGCAGCACCTCGGGCATGTTGCGCACCGGCGTAAGCAGGCCGGACAGCAGCATCAGCGGCATGATCAGCAGGAAGGTGTAAAGCATCGCCTCCTGCATGCTGGTTGAAAGGGCCGAAATCGACAGACCCACGCCCACCACCGCGATATTGAAAGTGAGCAGCCCCAAGTACAGCAACCCGACCGAGCCATTCATGGGAACCTGGAACCAGAAGCGGATGATCAGAAAAATGATGGTGGATTGCAGCAAGCCCACCACGATCGCCGGCAGCGCCTTGCCGATCAGCAATTGCATCGGCGTCAGCGGCGTCACCAGCAACTGGTCGAAGGTGCCCTGCTCACGCTCGCGGGCCACCGACAACGCCGACAGCAGCAAGGTCTGCAGCATGCTCAGCGCCGCGATCAGGGCCGGCATCAGGTTCCAGCGCGATTCCAGGTTCGGGTTGTACCAGGCACGCCGTTCGATGGTAATGCCCTGCGCGGCACCTCCCGATACGCGATCTCTCAGGGCTGAGTTGTAGCCGGCCACGATGGCACCGACATAGCTGGCGGCGATTCCAGCGGTCGATGAATTGCGGCCGTCGAGAATGACCTGCAACGGCGCGTTCTGTTTGGCCGCCAGCCGAGCCTCGAAGTCGGCTGGAATGCTGATCACCAGCAGCGCCCGGCCGGCATCGACCTGGCCGGCGATCTGTGCCGGCGAGTTCAATGTAGCCTCGCGCACGAATACACCGGTGCCGTCCAGCCGCGCCAGCAGCTCGATCGATGCCGCGCTGCGGCTCTGGTCCAGTACCGCGTAAGGAACCTGCCTGAGGTCGTAGGTGGCGCCGTAGCCGAACAGCAGCGCCTGCATCAGCGCCGGCCCGAACAGAATGACGCGGCTCGCGGGCTCCTTGATGATCGTCAGCAGTTCCTTGAGGATCAGCGAGCCGATCCGCGCCACGGAAGCCATGAAGGAAGCCATCGGCATCAGTCCAGTGTCTTGCGCAGCGTGCGCCGCGTCGCCCAGATCAGAACCACCGCGTACACGGCCAGAATCGTGCTGCTGCTCAGAATGGTCGGCCAGTCATTGCCTGCCAGGAACAAGGTCTTGATCAAGCCCATGAAATGAGTGGCGGGCAGCAGTTGGCTGATCCACTGGATCACCAGCGGAACGTTGCGCAGGTCGAACACGAAGCCCGACAGCATCAATGCCGGCATGAAGCTGGCCACCAGCGCTATCTGGCTGGCCTGGAACTGGTTGCGCGTAATGCCGGAAATGAACATCCCCAGCAGCAGCGAGACCGCCAGGTACAGCATCGAGGTCAGGCAGATGACCGGCAGCGAGCCACGGATCGGCACCTCGAACAGGAACCTGGCCGCCAACAAGCACAGCACCAGGTCGATGGCGCCGATCGCGAGATACGGCGTCAGCTTGGCGAGTACCAGTTCCACCGGTCGTACCGGCGTCACGAACAGCGACTCCAGCGTGCCGCGCTCCCATTCGCGCGCAATCAGCAGTGAGGTAAGAAACGCCCCGATCAGCGTGAGCACCAGCACGATGAGCCCGGGCACCAGGTACCAGGTACTGTTGCCCGTCTCGTTGAACCACATGCGCTGCACCACTTCGACGCTGCCCGTGGTAGTGGCGGCGCGCTGGTTGCCAGACCGATCGGCCCGCCGCTGCGCCCAAGTGCCGATGGCGCCGCTGACGTAGCCCTCGACCGCCTGCGCAGTGGTGGTGTTGGCACCGTTGAGCACGAGTTGGATACGGGCATCGCCCACCACCAGGCGCCGCGAGAAATCAGCAGGAATGCGCACGATCGCGTCGATCTCGCCCGCACGCATGCGAGCCTCGGCATCGACCATGCTGGCGCTCCAGGCCGGCGACAGATAAGCGGAGCCTCGCAACCCTTCGACGACCTCGCGCGCCATGGGCGAGTTGTCCTCCATGACCACGGCGACCGGTGCATTCTTTACATCGAATGACAGACCGTAGCCGAACAACAGAATCATCGCGGCCGGCAGCAACAGGCCCACGGCCATGGTGCTCCTGTCACGCAGCATCTGTCGCACTTCCTTACGCAGCAGGGCAATGAAGCGCCTGGTGAAACCGGACCGGTTCATGCCTGCCCTCCCCCGGCATCTTTCAGGGCGCTGGCGCGGCCCTGCTCGACGATCGCGATGAAGGCGCCGTTCATGTCGATGGCATCACCAGCACCGGCCTGCTCGCGCACCTGTTGCGGCGTGCCCAGGGCCAGCACCTTGCCGGCATCCTGGATGGCGATGCGGTCGCAGTACTCCGCCTCTTCCATGAAATGAGTGGTGACGATGATAGTGACCCCGCCTTGCGCGAGCGCGGTGATGGTGCGCCAGAACGCCCGTCGCGCCAGCGGGTCGATGCCACTGGTCGGTTCGTCGAGGAACAGGATCTCCGGCTGGTGCAGCAAACCGGCCGCCATCGCCAGGCGCTGCTTGTAGCCGCCGGGCAGCAGGCCGCTGATCGCCTGGGGTTCCAAACCGAACTGGGCGATCATTGCGGCCACGCGTTGGCGCCTGGTTGCGCCGCGCAGACCGTAGGCGCCGCCAAAGAAATCCAGGTTCTCGCGCACCGTCAGATTGCCGTACAGCGCGAACTTCTGTGCGACATAGCCGATGCGCCCACGCGCCTGTGCCCGCGCCGTGCGCAGATTGAGGCCCGCCACTTCCAAATGACCGCTGGTGGCCGGCAACAGTCCGCACAACATGCGGAAGGTCGTGGTCTTGCCCGCGCCGTTGGGCCCCAGCAGACCGAAAATCTCACCCCGGGCCACCTCGAACGAGGTGCGGTCCACCGCGGTGAAATCGCCGAATTTTCGCACCAGATCGCGCACCACGATCACCGGTTCGTCGCCGCTGGACTTAGCTGCCGACTGCGCCATGGTTGACGATCGTGGCGCCGATCGTGGGGCCGAACCGGCGGCCTCCTGCTGCTGGCGCAGCAGCATCATGAAGGCGTCTTCCAGTTCTTCCGGCCGCGCCTGCCGTTCGACGCCACCGAGTAGTTCGCCAAGTGCCCGCTCATCGGCACCCGGCTGGCGGATGAACCACACGGAGCCCCCCTTGGGCACGGCATCGACGATCAGTTCTTCGGCATCGATCAGGCGCGCCTGCAGGTCGCGTGTGGGAGCGCCCGATGGAGGTACCGCGGTGAAAGTGAGCCCACGGGCGCGTTCGGTGAGCATGGCCGGCGCACCCTCGGTCAGCAGGCGGCCCTCGTGCATCACGAACACCTGCGCACAGCGCTCGGCCTCATCCATGTAGGCGGTGCTGACGATCACGCTCAGATGCTCATCATCGACCAGTTGCCGCACGATCTGCCACAAATCGCGCCGCGACAGCGGATCGACACCCACGCTGGGCTCGTCGAGCAGGAGCAGGTCCGGCGAGCGCACCAGCGTGCAGGCCAGTCCCAGTTTCTGTTTCATGCCGCCGGACAGCTTGCCGGCCGGACGCTCGGTAAAGCGAGCCAGGTCGGTCATTTCCAGCATGCGCGCGAAACGTTCGCGCCGCACATCCTGCGGCACGCCATGCAGATCGGCGTACAGGTCCAGGTTCTCCTGCACGCTCAGGTCCTCGTACAGACCGAAACGCTGCGGCATGTAACTGATGCGGTCCTGTACCTGTTGCGGGTTCTGGATCACATCGATGCCCAGCACCTGCAAGGCCCCGGCATCCGGCTTGAGCAATCCGGCCATCATGCGCAGCAGCGTGGTTTTGCCTGCGCCGTCCGGGCCGACCAACGCGGTCAGTTCGCCCGGATGCACCTGCAGCGACACTTCGTTGACGGCGTGCAGCGGGCCGCCACTCGGCGCCACGAACGTCTTACGCAGGCGATCAGCGACTATCGCGACATCGGCCGCCGTGACCTTGGCCGTGGTGCCGGCATCACTCATTGCGTGACGCCTACCGCCATGTGAACGGTCGCCGGTTGCCCCAGACGCAGCACGTCACGCGGGTCATCGACCAGCACCCGTACCTCGTAGACCAGACTGGTGCGCAGTTCCTCGGTTTGAACGGACTTGGGCGTGAACTCGGCCACCGAGGAGATGTAGCCGACCTTGCCGGCGATGGGCTGGTCGGGATGGCTGTCGGTGACGACTCGCGCCGCCATGCCGGGCTTGATCCTGCCCAGATCCGTCTCGCTCACATAGACACGTACCCACTTCGGCTGCGTCAACGCCAGCGCGAACACCGGGCGCTGCGGTGTGGCCATGTCGCCTGGCTCCACCAAGCGGGAGCGCACGATCGCGTCGGCGGGCGCTTTGAGCTCTCCTTGGGCGATCTGGTGCAGCAACAGAGCCAGTTGCGCTCGAGCAGCCTTGAGCTGGGCCTCGGCGCCGGCGACTTCCTCCTTGCGTGGACCCGCTTCCGTCAGACGCAGAGCTTCGCGCTGTTCCTCGACCCGTGCCTGGGCGACTTGCACGGTAGTGTTGGCGCGATCCATGTCTTGCGCACTGACGCCGCGCCCCTGTGTGTCGGTGGCTATGCCCTGTAGGCGCATCAGATCCTGTGCGGCCCGCGCAGCGTCGGCCTGTGCGGCAACCAGCCGGCTGCGGGCTTGGGCAATCTCCTGTGGGCGCGCGCCATTGCGCAGGCGCAGCAGTGTCTGCTGCTGTACTTCGATCTGCGCCCGGGCTTGGTCGGCCTGCAATGCCAGGGTCTGCGTGTCCAGCACGCCCAGCAGCGCGCCGGCCTGCACTCGGTCGCCTTCCTCGGCATGCAATTCCTTGACCCGGCCGCTGCCATCGAAGGCCAATGCAACCTGCCGGATGTCCACATTGCCGTGCAACACCAACGCACCGTCGTCACCGCGATGGCTGTAGTACCACCCTCCCCAAATGACAACAGCCAGGACAGCAACAGCCGCGAGCAGAAGAGGCTTCTTCATGGTCGACATCCCATGGTCAGACAACGGGCCAAGATTAAATTTAAATTGAATTTAGTATTTAAATCAAGCAAAATTATTCGATGAGGAAAACTTCTCGTACCCTGCGCACGGACGGCGAGGCGACCCGTGCACGAATACTCGAAGCGGCTGGCGAACTGTTCGCCGCAGGCGGGTTCGCCGAAACCACCAGCAAGGCCATCGCCGCGCGGGCGGGCGTGGACCTGGCTTCCATCAACTATCATTTCGGCAGCCGTAGCGGACTGTATCAAGCCGTACTGACCGAAGCGCACCGTCGCTTGATGGATATTGCCGATCTGCAACGGCTCGCACACGGTCCGATGCCGGCGGCGGACAAACTCAGGGCACTGATCGACCATATGGTCCAAAGTGCGGCGAGCGGCTCCGATGGCTGGCACTCCACCGTCCTGACGGCCGAATTTCTCGCGCCGTCCTCGCATATCAAGACCCTGTTCCAGTCGGTCGTGCCGATGAAGGCCTCACTCGTCATGGTCATCCTGAGCGAGATCACCGGCATCCCCGCGGATGATCCGGCTCTACTACCCTGCCTGCTGAGCGTCATGGCACCCTGTCTGCTGTTGCAGCTCGGCAGGCGCGACATCCCAAGCCCTCCGCACATGCTCCTGAAGATGCCGCGCCGAGCGTTGGTGGAGCATCTGTGGCGGTTTGCGCTCGCGGGACTGGAGGCGGTCGGCCATGAGCACGCCCGGAATACGGCTTGAAATTCCTGCCCGGCGCCTTCAATTTCAGTTTAAGTTCCAGCTGCCGCTGGAGGGTGCCGGTCGTTTGCCGAAGGTGTCATGAACTACAAGGACTATTACAAGATCATGGGCGTCGCCCGCGACGCCAAGCAGGACGAGATCAAGCGCGTCTATCGCAAACTCGCGCATAAATTCCACCCGGACGTCAGCAAGGAAGCCAACGCCGAGGAAAAGTTCAAGGAGCTGCAGGAAGCGTACGAGGTCCTGAAGGACCCGGAGAAGCGCGCCGCCTACGATCAGCTCGGCAGCCAATGGCGCCAGGGCCAGCAGTTCACGCCGCCGCCGGACTGGGGGCGGGGCTTCGAATTCTCCACCGCCGGCGGTGGCCGCGAGGATGGAGGATTCAGCGATTTCTTTTCCTCGCTGTTCGGCGAACGCAGCCCGTTTCGCGGCCAACAAGGCGGCAGCTTCCGGGGCGGCGGCTTTGCCGCCGCGGGCGAAGATCGCACCGCCAAGATCCAGATCGAGCTCGAAGACGCGTTTCACGGCGGCGCCCAGACCATCGAACTCAAGTCGCCGCAGCTCGACGAATATGGCCGGGTCGAGGTCAAGCCGCGCACTCTCAAGGTAACGCTGCCCGCCGGGGTCACCGAAGGCCAGAAGATTCGCCTGGCTGGCCAGGGCAGCCCCGGCCACAGCGGCGGCCCGGCCGGCGACCTGTACCTGGAAATCGGCTTCCGGCCGCATCGGCTGTTCCAGGTCGACGGGCGTGACGTGACGCTGACTCTGCCCGTGGCACCTTGGGAAGCAGCGCTGGGCGCCACCATTCAGACCCCCACTCTCGCCGGACCGGTGGAACTGCGCATCCCCGCTAATGCCAAGGCGGGCCAGAAAATGCGTCTGAAAGGCCGCGGTCTGCCGGGTGCCGCGCCTGGCGATCAATACGTGGTACTCAAGATCGTGCTGCCACCGGCAGACACAGCGCAAGCACGCGAATTCTTCGAGAAGATGCGCGAAACGCTGCCGTTCGAGCCACGCGCCGAATTCGGCACCCCCGCCGGCTGAGCGGTGAACCAGCGCCAGGAAAGCCTCAATGCAACGGCGGTGGTGGATGATCCAGCAGATACGCGACGCGCTTGAGGATGGCTACGTCAAGCAGCGGCTTCTCGATGAAATCCACGGCGCCTTCGCGCATTGCCGTCACGGCCGCGCGTACGTCCGATTCCTCGCCCACCAGGATGACCGGCGGCGTAATGCCGGCGGCGCGTAACCGCCGCAGCAGATCCAACCCCGACATGCCGGGCAGCGCCATCTCCGTGATCAGGCAGCCGAAGCAACCGTTGGCCGCCGCCAGGTAGCTCTCCGCGCTGTCGAAATCCCTGATATCGGCATTCAGCGGGCGGAGCAATGCGTGCAGGGTGCTGCGATCCTGTGCGTTGGCCTCGACCAGCGCAATGACATGGCGATGGCTCACGGAAAATCGGGGCGCTGGGAGCGAAGCCATAAAACCAAGGGCGCGGGGGCCGGGCTGGAATGAATCGAAGCAGGTAGTCGCATGGCCGCTATAGTTCTTCGAGCGGCCGGGTTCTAGAATTCGGACTTGTACCTAAGATAGTCCCTTAAGGGCGGGTGTGCTGCAGGTGCGACAGTCGCTGTGCGCTGCCGCATTTTCTTCTTTTCGTTGCTGGTGCAACGGAGCCGGTCGCCGCCTAGCCCACTTCCAGCACCATGCGCACCAGGTGCGCGAGCGACGAAGCCTGCATCTTCTCCATGACTCGTGCGCGATGAATTTCCACGGTGCGCTGGCTCAACTTGAGGTCGGCGGCGATGACCTTGTTGGCCCGGCCATGCACCACCAGGTCGAGCACCTCACGCTCACGGGGTGTCAGCGTTTCCAGACGATGGCGAATATCGTTGCGCTCGCCCAGCGCGGCACGGTTGCTGTTGTCCTTTTCCAGCGCCTGATTGATGCGATCGATCAGGTCCTGGTCCCGGAACGGCTTCTGGATGAAGTCCACCGCCCCTGCCTGCATGGCCTCCACCGCCATCGGCACGTCGCCATGCCCGGTGATGAAAATGACGGGCAGAATACAATGCTTCTCGTTCAGCCGCTCCTGCAGCTCCAGTCCGGACATGCCGGGCATGCGGATGTCGAGCACCAGGCAACCGGGCCGGTCCTCCGCGTAGGCATCGAGAAACTCCTGGCCAGAGCCGAAGGTCTCCACCGCCTGGCCTACCGAGCGCAGCAGCAGTTTCAACGCATCGCGCACCGCCGCGTCGTCATCCACGATGAAGATGGTCGGACGTGAATTATTGACGTTGCTCCTCATCGGGAACTCCCTGCTGACGCCGGCAAAGCCGGCAGTGTGAAGAAAAAGCGAGCGCCGCCGCCCGGATTGGCGCCGCACCACAGCTTACCGCCATGGGCTCGCACGATGGAGCGGCTGATGGACAGGCCCAGGCCGGTGCCGCCCGGCTTGGTGGTGAAGAACGGATTGAAGAATTCCTCGGTCCTGGTCTCGTCCAGGCCGGCACCGCGATCGGCGACCATGAATTCGATGTCGCCGTCGCTATCGAGCTGGGTGCGCAGCACGATCTCGCGCTGCGCCTCGGCAATGGCCTGCATCGCATCGATGCTGTTGCGTACCAGATTCAGGATGACCTGCTGAATCTGCACCGCATCGGCCTGCACCGACGGCAGTTGCAGGGTGGTTTCCAGGCGTAGACGCACGCCATGATGCCGCACGTCGGTCTGGGCCAGCGTGCGCACATCCTCCAGCAACCGGTTGGGGTCCAGCACCTCGCGGCGCACTTCCCGATTCTTGACGAAGCTGCGCAACCGCCGGATGACTTCACCGGCCCGCAGCGCCTGCGCGCTGATCTGTTCGAGCGCCACGCCGACATCCTCTTCCGCGACGGCGCCGTTGGCGATCAGGCGCTGACAGGCCTGCGCATAGGTGGCGATGGCGGTGAGCGGCTGGTTCACTTCGTGGGCGATCCCGGCCGCCATTTCGCCCATGGTGGACAGGCGTCCGAAATGCGCGATGCGATCCTGCATCTGACGCGCTTCGTCCTCGGCCAGGCGCCGGTCGGTGATGTCGTGCAGGGTACCGACCTGGCGCAGCGGGCGCCCGTCGGCGCCGCAGGTGGTCTGGGCGATGTGGTGGACGTAACGCAGCGAACCGTCGGGATGCACGATGCGGTATTCGATGTCGGTGGAACGCGCACCGGCTTCGAGTTCGTCACGCACCTGCTGCCAACGTACCCGGTCGGCCGGATGCACCAGCGTGGCCAGATAGTCATAGACTCCCATGTAGCCCCCGCCGTGGCGGCGGCCCAGCACGCGGTACAGATGGGGGGACCAGTAGTCCTCGAACCTGCCGTCGAAATGCACTACATAGTTGCCGAGATTGGCGATCTCCTGCGCAATGCTGAGCTGCGCCTCACTGCGCCGCAGGGCCTCTTCGGCATTCCGGCGCACCGTGACATCGCGAATGAAACCGGCGAAGCGCGGCGGGTCGGTACCCTGTACCCGGCCGACGGCCAGCTCGGCATAGAACTCGCTGCCGTCACGGCGCATGCCCAGCAGCTCGCGGCCCATGCCTATGATGCGGGGCTCGCTGGCCTCGATGTAGGGACTCAGGTAGTCCGCCTCGTCGTGCGCCCCCTCCTCTCCTTCTTTATGTGAACCAAAGGGTCCGGGCAGCAACAGGCCGACCTTGAGCCCGATCACTTCCTGCTCGTTGTAGCCGAACATGCGCTCGCCGGCATGATTGAGCAGCTCGATACGGCCATCGTGATCGAACAGCACCACCGCATCCACGGCGGCATCGAGCACTGCCTGGAACTCGCGCTCCAGTCGCTCGGTACGCTCCTCCTGCGGCTCGGCCACTCGAAGTAGGGTCATGAGCCGATTCTAAACAGGGCCGCGGGCTATTCCCAGCGGCCATTCCTTGCGGCAATCCCTGCAACAGTCGTTACTTTCCCTTCAGATAACGGTCGAACCAGGCCACGACGCGCTCCAGCGCATCGATCTGGTGCTCGCGCTTGGAGAATCCGTGACCTTCGGCCGGGTAGTACTTGGCATCGACGGTGCGGCCGGCCTTTTTCAGGATCTCGACCACTTCCTCGGCCTGCTCCTTCGGCACGCGCAGATCGTTCTCGCCCTGCAATACCAGCATGGGCGCCTGGGTATTGCGCAGGTAGGTCAGCGGGCTGGCCGCCTCGTACACCGCCTTGTCCTTGACCGGATGGCCGATCAGTCCTTCCTGGTAGAAGCGCAGCTGGGGCGAACCGTTCTCCCACATGCTGAACCAGTTCACGATGCCGTACTGTTCCACGCCGGCCGCCCAGACGTCAGGCGTCTTACCCATGGCCATCAACGTGAGATAGCCACCGTAGGAGCCGCCGGTGATACCGATTTTCCTGGCGTCCACGTAGCCGGTGGCAGCCAGGAATTTCGCGCCGTACACGATATCCACCAAGTCGCCGCCGCCGAGGTCGCGGACATTGCCTTTCTGGAAGGCCATGCCGTAGCCGGTGGAACCCCGGGGATTGGGAGCGATCGCCACGTAACCGCGGGTTGCCAGCGCGATGGCGGTCTGGTCGAACGTGTCCCGGGTCTGCCCCGTTGGGCCGCCGTGCGGCAGCACTACGCCCGGAGCCCGTCCATCGCGTTCCAGGTTGAACGGCATCCACAGGATGGCACTGATCACCGTGCCGTCCTCGCTGCGATAGTTCACGATCTGAGACTTGGGTAGCCGCGCGGCGTCGAGGCTGGCCAGATTGAACTGCGTTACCTGGGCGGCCTTGCCGCTGGCTGTATCGAGGGTCCAATAGTCCTGCGGCGAGCTGCCCGACTCGTGGCGGAACAGGATCGTGGCGCCATCCGGTGAATAGGCCGGCAGCTTGCCGAAGTAGGTATCCGCGCTCACCCCATCGGGGATGGACAGACGGGTCGACTGGCCGCTGGCGATGTCGTGGCGGTACACCACGTCACGGCCGTTCACATTGCTGACGATCAGTACCGAGCGGCTGTCAGGCGAGAATCCCGACGCCGACTGCTCCCACGGGTCGGCTCTCAGCAGCTTGACCTTGCCCGTCGCGGCATCCATCAGCGCGGCCTGCCGGTCGCCGGCGGCGGTTACCGTCTCCATCGAGATCCAACGTCCGTCCGGAGCGATGGCCACGGCCTTGTTGTAGCTGCCGGCCTTCTTATCGGACAGCTGCGTGGCGGCGCCACTGGCCACGTCGATTCTCCAGATCGAGGAGTCGGTCATCGCCACGTCCCAGCGATTGGCGATGAGCTGACGAGCGTCGGGCGAAAAAGCGACCGCGGCCCAGCTGAAGTTCGGATCCTTCTCATGGGTGAGCTGGCGCACCTTGCGAGTGGCCACATCCATGACCGCGAGATTGATGGAGGGCGCGGCCTTGGCCCGCTGCCCGAAGCCGAGCAGCCTGCTGTCGGGCGAGAACACCGGAAAGACCTCGGACATGTCGTCGGTGGCGGTCAACCGCGTCACCGCTCCGCCCGCCACCGGCACCGCGTACAGGTCGAAGATTTCATGGCCGTCGTGATCGGACTGGTAGGCCAGCCACTTGCCATCCGGGGAGGCATTCAACCCGTACTGCATGTCGTTCGACTGGGTGAGTTGCACCGGAAAGCCGCCCTTGACCGGCACTTTCCACAGATTGCCGCGCCCGGTCAGGTTCAAATTCATCAATATGTGCTTGCCGTCGGCCGACCAGACTCCATCCATGGAAGAACGGCTGAAGTACAGATCCGCGATCGGTACCGGCGCGGCATCGGCCAATTTGGCCGAGGTGATCGTCGTGGGATCGGTGATCGCGCGTGGCGGAGGTCCTTTCAGAACCGGCGCCGCCAGTGCATAGCCCGGTCCGGCGATCACGGCCGCGGCCAAAGCCACGCTGCGGGCACGGTCACGCCAAGCTCTACGTGAAATGGATTCAGTCATTAGCATCTCCCCTTCTGCTGCTGGGTAAATTGAGCTGACAGCGACACCGAAGACGGTCCCGGACGGCTCATCCCCCCATCGCCCGGCACCTCTTTCCCAGGGTAAGACGCTTCAGGGTTGAAATACCGAACTGCGGGCGCCGGTGCCCGCCCCCCCCCCATCAGTGTGGCGGTATCAACCCAGCACCAGCAGCAAGTCCTTGGCATCCACCGCTTCGCCCGGCCGGGTCAGCAGCTCGGCAATGGTGGCATCACGGTCGGCGCGCACCGCCGTTTCCATTTTCATGGCCTCGATGGTCAGCAGCACATCACCCCGCGCGACCTTGGCACCGGCCGCCACCGCCACGGTGGCCACGGTGCCGGGCATGGGCGCGGCGACATGATCCGGATTATTGACCTCCGCCTTGCGGCGTGGCGGCTGCAGCGCCACCTGGCTGCGATCAGGCACCTTGACCGAACGTGGCTGGCCGTTGAGTTCGAAGAACACGGTCCGGGTCCCGTCTTCATGCACCTCGCTGGTGGTCACGAAGCGTACGATGAGGCTCTTGCCGCGCTCGATGTCCACCGTCACTTCGTCGCCGGGCTCCATGCCATAGAAGAACAATGGAGTGGGCACCACGCTGACCCGCCCGTACTCCAGCCGGGCCTGCATGTAGTCCAGGAACACCTTGGGATACATCAGGTACGAGGCAAACTCCTCGTCGGTGACCTCGCGCCAGGTCTTGGCATTGACTTCGTCGCGCAGTTTCCGCAGGTCCACGGGTGGCAGCACTTCGCCCGGCCTGCGGGTCAGGGGCGCGGCGCCTTGAAGCACTTTTTTCTGCAACGCCGGCGGGAAGCCACCGTACGGCTGCCCGAGATCGCCGCGAAACAACGAGACCACGGACTCGGGGAAGGCGATGTCGGTGGCCGGGTCCAGGACCTGGGCCGCGCTCAAGCCGCTGGTCACCATCATCAGCGCCATGTCGCCCACCACCTTGGAGGTGGGCGTCACTTTGACGATGTCGCCGAACATGTCGTTGACCTGGGCGTAGCTGCGCGCCACTTCGGGCCAGCGGGTTTCGTCGATGCCGAGCGAGCGGGCCTGTTCGCGCAGATTGGTGAACTGTCCGCCGGGCATGCCATGCACGTACACCTCGGACGCCCCGGAGCGCAGGTCGCTCTCGAACGCCGAGTAACAGTGCCGCACCTGTTCCCAGTAACCCGACAGGATGCGTAAATGGTCGACGTTCACGCCGGGGTCGCGCGGCCCGAAGCGCAGCGCCTCGGCGATCGAGCCCAGATTGGGCTGCGACGTCAGGCCGCTCATGGCATCCATGGCGCCGTCGACCGCATCGGCGCCCGCTTCGACAGCGGCCAGCACGCTGGCTGCGGCGATACCGCTGGTGTCGTGCGTGTGGAAATGAATCGGCAGGCCGATCTCTTCCTTCAGCGTCTTGACCAGCGTGTAGGCCGCACGCGGCTGGCACAGCCCGGCCATGTCCTTGATGCCCAGGATGTGGGCGCCCGCCGCCTTCAGTTCACGCGCCAGCCCCAGGTAATACTTGAGGTCGTACTTGGTCTGTCTTGGGTCGGACAGATTGCCGGTGTAGCAAATGGCCGCCTCGCACAACTTGCCCGCATCGCGTACGGCATCCATGGCGACGCGCATGTTCGGCACCCAGTTCAACGAGTCGAACACCCGGAACAGGTCGATGCCGGACTGCGCCGCCTGGCGCACGAAATACTGCACCACGTTGTCGGGATAGTTGGTGTAACCGACGGCATTGGCGGAACGCAGCAGCATCTGCAACAACAGATTCGGCATGGCCGTGCGGAACTCGCTCAAACGCTCCCACGGGCACTCGCCAAGGAAGCGCATGGCCACGTCGAACGTGGCGCCGCCCCAGCATTCCACGGAGAACAACTCAGGCAACAGGCTGGCGTAGTACGGCGCGATGGCTTGCATGTCATAGGTACGAAACCGTGTCGCCAGCAGCGACTGGTGGGCATCGCGCATCGTGGTGTCGGTCAACAGCACCTGCGGCTGCTCCAGCATCCAGGCCGCGAACCGCTCCGGCCCCAGTTCATCCAGCTTCTGCTTGGTGCCCGGAGATGCCGAAGGCAGCGCCACCTTGGGCAACACCGGATTCACCAGCCGTGCCGGCCGCGGCCGGTGCCTGGTTTCCGGGTTGCCGTTCACCACCACATCGCCGATGAAATTGAGCAGGCGGGTGGCGCGATCCCGTTTGCGCGGAAAACGGAACAGCTCGGGTGTCTGGTCGATGAACTTGGTGGTGTACTGCGCCGAGGCGAACTGCGGATGCATGATCAACTGGTCGAGGAAGCGCAGATTGGTCACCACTCCACGCACGCGGAACTCCCACAGGGCGCGGTGCATCCGGGCGATGGTTTCCTCAGGCGTCGGCGACCAGGCGGTGACCTTCACCAGCAGCGAGTCGTACGAACGCGTGATGATGGCACCGGCATAGGCCGTCCCGGCGTCCAGACGAATGCCAAATCCGGCGGGACTGCGATAGGCGGTGATACGGCCATAATCGGGCGTGAAATTGTTCTCGGGGTCCTCGGTGGTCACACGGCACTGCATCGCATAGCCGTTGAGGCGGATGTCCTCCTGCCGGGGCACGCCGCTGTCTGGTTCGCCGATGACCGCCCCCTCGGCGATACGGATCTGCGCCCGGACGATATCGATGCCGGTCACGGCCTCGGTCACCGTATGCTCGACCTGGACCCGCGGATTGACTTCGATGAAATAGAATTTGCCGCTGTCGGCATCCTGCAGGAACTCCACCGTGCCGGCATTCAGATAGTTCACGGCGCGGCCGATCTTGAGCGCCTCCTCGCACAGCTCGTTGCGTTGCGCGTCGGTGAAGAAGGTGGCAGGCGCCCGTTCGACCACTTTCTGGTTGCGGCGCTGCACGGTGCAGTCGCGCTCGAACAGGTGCACGAGGTTGCCGTGACTGTCGCCCAGCAGTTGCACCTCGACATGGCGCGCGCGGCGCACCAGTTTCTCCAGGTAGACCTCGTCGTTGCCGAAGGCTGCCTTGGCCTCGCGGCGCGCCGTGGCCACCATTTCCTTGAGCTCGCTCTCCTGCTCGACGATGCGCATGCCGCGCCCGCCCCCGCCCCAACTGGCCTTGAGCATGACCGGGAAGCCGACTTCGCGGGCCAGTCGCACGATCTCCGCATCGTCGCGCGGCAAAGGCGGTGTCGCCGGCATCACCGGTACCCCGGCGGACACGGCCAGATCGCGCGCCATCACCTTGTTGCCCAGCCGGCGCATGATCTGCGGCGTGGGGCCGACGAAAATCAGGCCGGCCGCGGCGCAGGCCTCGGCGAACTGCGGATTCTCGGACAGAAACCCATAGCCCGGATGAATGGCGTCGACCTGCGCCGCCTGGGCGATGCGGACGATGTCCGCGATGTCCAGATAGGCCTCGACCGGCGTCTTGCCGGCGCCCACCAGGTAGCTCTCGTCAGCCTTCATGCGATGCAGGGAGAAGCGGTCCTCCTGCGAATAGATGGCCACGGTGCGGATACCCAGCTCCGCGGCGGCACGCATCACACGAATGGCGATCTCGCCGCGATTGGCGATGAGCAGGCTGGCGATCCGGCGGGTGGACGCGGCTGGCTTGACGATTGACTGTGACATGGCCCGGACACTGGAAGGAGTGGCCAGATCATAGCCTTCCCTCCGGCAACCGGGGACGCACTTATCGATCTATCGTTTTAGGCTATCGTTTTGGGCAATCGAGCAACGCACCGAAGCGGCGCGCTGTCAGGAAGGAGTGTTGGCTTCGGACTCGCGGCGGTCGCGGGCGTGCTTGATGAAGCGGCGCCACACGTCGTAGGCATCCCAGCCGGTGCCGGTGTCGGTGAACGAGGGTGGACGCGGCCATTGGTCAAGCTGGTCGGCGTTGGCGGCCGGCTCGCTCGGGGCAACGGGTTGGGTGGCGGATTCGCGAATACTGCTCATAACGATGGGTGTTCTGGTTGGCCCTCAGGGAGTAGAGAAGCGCAGAGCGGACGGAGCGTCGGAAACCTATTGATGCGTTGAAAGCTGATTTCCAAGCGCGTCGCATTATGTCCCGCGCGAACCGCTCTGTCGATTGTCTCGATCCGCCTACAGGAACTTGCTGGACTCAGTCTCGATGCGCGGGCGGTGGCGTCAAATGACGTGAAATCAAGGGCCTGCGCGCGGCCTGGCGCGCGCCCAACCGCAGTGCTTGGTAGAAGTACTACTTGTATGGACGCAACAAGGGCTCGCGCCGGGGTCAGTGCGCGAAATAATTCGCCAGGTACTGATCGAACGTCAGCGTGTCGGCCCGCTCGATCGCCACCTGCCGCTCCAGCGAGTGGGCCGCCTGCTCGGCGAACTCCGCCAGGCGCTGCTCGTTCGGCGGATACAGATCGAGGAAATAGTTCTTGTGCACCGTGGACATGCGCAACGCCAGCTGCGCAAACGACTCGCCGCTGGAACGCAGTTCTTCGAGCGTGCGCGCCGAAGGAGTCAGCGCGGGATCGTTGACTTTGGCCTCCTGCAGCTCGAGCGCGGCGCTGTACGGCCGCTGGCTGTCGCCCTGGTCCAGCAGCTCGCAAATGCCCCGCATGGAGTCGATCAGTTCCAGCGCCCATGGCCGCAACTCTAGGGCACGCCCGTTACGGTTTAGTTTCAAGCCCGGCTCCCGGCCGCGATGCGCCACCAGCGCGTGATTGCCGTCGAGCGGGCCATCCTCGTCGGTGGCGATGGGAGCACTGTCCTTTAGCAGGCACAGGGCGGCGAACGCTTCCAGAAAACGTAGTTTGCTCTGGTTCACGCCCACCGGATCGAAGGCGCTGACATCCAGGGCGCGAAACTCGACATATTCGACGCCGCCGCGGCGCAGCGCCTGGCTGGGGTGTTCGCCGGACCGCGCCACGCGCTTGGGACGAATGTAGCTGTAGTACTCGTTCTCGATCTGCAGCAGGTTGGCGTTGAGCTGGCGGTATTCGCCGTCGACCTTGACGCCGATCTTCTCGTACTCCGCGTGCGGCGTGCTGACCGCGGCGGTGAGGTCGCGGACATAGTCGTCGAGGCTGTTCATGGAGATATGCACGCCGGCCTGGCTCTTGTTGCGATAGCCGAGGTCGGACATGCGCAACGAGGTGGCGTACGGCTCGTACAGGGTGCCGGGACTGAGCTGCTGCAAGGTGTGGGCGCGGCCCTGCACGAACGAGCCGCACAACGCCGGGGAATTGCCGAACAGATACAGGATCAGCCAACCATAGCGCCGGTAGTTGCGCAGCAGCCCGAAGTACTGCTCGGAAATGAAATCCTGCCCGGCATCGTGCCGCTGCAGGGTCTCGGCCAGCATCGGCCACAGCTGACGCGGAAACGAATAGTTGAAATGCACGCCGGAAATGGCCTGCATCATGCGGCCGTAGCGATACCCCAGGCCGACGCGATACACCTCTTTCATGCGCCCGACGTTGGAGCGGCCGAAATGCGCTACCGGGATGTCCGCATCGCCCTTCAGGTGACAGGGCATGCTGGTGGCCCACAGCAGTTCCTCGCCCAGGTGGCGGTACACGAATTGATGCAGGTCGCACAGGTACTGCAGCAGTTCCCAGGACTGGGGGAACGCCGGCGTGACCAGTTCGATCAGCGCCTCGGAATAGTCCATGGTGATGTTTTCGTGGGTCAGCGCCGAACCGAGCACGGCCGGATGCGGCGTGTGCGCCAGCTTGCCGTCGGGGTTGACGCGCAACGACTCCTTCTCCACCCCCTTGAGCCCTCCTTGCAGCACACCGTGTTCACGGAGGTTGACGAGCGCGGCCAGACGCCGCTCGAAAGCACGATCGATACCAGGAGTGGTCATGCAAAAATAGAACCTGAGGCGTCCGGTCGGGACGTGGCGAAACAGAACGGACGTAGGTGACTACCGACATCAGTTTCCGTGAGCCAGCGCCAGGGCGTCAAGCTGGGTGCGACGCCATTCATTGCAAATTCAGACCGGCGAGCCCAGATTGTCGCCCAGGAAACGCCGCCATGCAGTCACTCAAGCTCTCTTCACGGGGTTCTCGGTTGCCAATCCGGCTGGGCGCTGCCGCGCTGGGTCTATTGCTGGCTGGCGTGGCGTCCGCGGATGCCATGCGTTGTGGCAGCAAGCTGGTGCGGGAGGGTGATACGCAAACGGTGGTGCGCGACCTGTGCGGCGAACCGAGCGACGTGCAGGTCCGATCCATCCTGCGGCAGCCCTCGATCTGGCGCAACGGACGGCGCTTCTACCTCGGCGATGCCGTCGTGGAGGTGCCGGTCGAATTCTGGACCTACAATTTCGGGCCTTACAAATTGATGCGCCGGGTCAAGTTCGTCGATGGCCTGCTCGATGAAATCGAGACGTTGGGTTACGGCTACCACCCGCCCGTCAATGACTCATAGCTTGCGGCTCATAGCGTTGCGCGGCGGTCCGCAGGCGGGCCCGGCTCACCCAGATGTATCGAGCGATGAGCAGCACCGCGCAGACGGTCAGGCCCGCGATCAATCCGGCCCAGACCATCACGGGCCCGCCACCGCGCCGCACACCCAGCACATAGGCGAGCGAAAAGCCCACGCCCCAGTAAGAGAACAGGCACAGCCCCATCGGAATGGCCGTGTCCTTGAAACCGCGTAGCGAGCCTGCCGCGCCGACCTGCACGCCGTCTGAAAGCTGGAATACCGCCGCCGCCAACAGCAAGGTCGCCGCCAGCCGGATCACCTCCGGATCGCTGCTGTACAGCCACGCGATCTGCTCGTCGAACAGAAAGATGTTGCAGGCGGAAATGGCCATGATGGCGGCGCACAAGCCTATCCCGACAAAGCCGGCATGGCGCGCGCGCTGCACATCGCCACGCCCGAGGGTATGGCCGATATGGATGGTGGTGGCCGAACTGACCGACAGCGGAATCATGAACATGAAGGAGGCGAAGTTGAGCGCGATCTGGTGGGCGCTGACGATGACGGCGCCCATCGCTCCCATCAACAGCGCAGCGGAAACGAACAGTCCGCCCTCGGCCAGGATGCTGCCCGAGATCGGCAATCCCAGGCGGGTCAACTCACGGATCACCTCGAGGTCCGGCTTGTCGAACTGGTGAAAGAAGCCGAACGGCCGGTACACCCGGTGCCGGCGCACGTAGACAAGCATGGCGAGAAACATGGCCCACATGGCGATCGACGTGGCCACGCCGCAGCCGACGGCGCCGAGCCGCGGCATGCCGAACTTGCCGTACATGAAAATCCAATTGCCGATCACGTTGAGCACCAGCCCGCCCAGGGCGATGAACATGATGGGCTTGGTGTGCCCCAGGCCCTCGCTGGCGAAACGCAGACTGTAGAAGGCCAGCAGTCCGGGCAGCCCGAAACTTGTGGCGTGCACGTAGCCGATCGCGACCGGCAGGATCTCGGGGTCGATGCCCAGCGCCGGCAGCGCCCAGGCGGCCTGCCACAGGCCGGTCACGAGCATCACCGACAGCGCCACTCCCAGCCACCAGGACTGGCGCACATACCGGGTCACGGCCTGCAGCTTGCCCGCACCATAGGCATGGGCCACCGAGGGCGATACGGCCATGAACATTCCCAGGCCCATGAACATGAACAGGTTGTACCAGGCCGAACCCACCGCCAGCCCGGCGAGGTCGCGCGCACCCAGCTGCCCCGCCATGACGGTATCGGCGAACACCATGCCGGTGACGGACAGATTGTTGACCAGCAGCGGAGCCCCGAGACGCGCAATGGAACGGGCATCCGCGACGAGCAACTCGCGTGGGTAATGTGCAGGCATAGGGAAGGATCCGCTTTGACCGGGCCGCGGGTGCGCGGCATGCTTCGGTCACCAGGATTCTCTCACAGCGAGGCCGCCATGATCGTCGGATCTTCAGTGCGCCGGGTCGCCATCATCGGCGGCATTCGTACCCCCTTCGCGCGCGCCATGGGGGCTTACGCCGAGGCGAGCAATCAGGACATGTTGACGGCCACGCTCAAGGCGCTGGTGGACCGGTACAGCCTCAAGGGCGAAGTGCTCGGCGACGTGGGCGCCGGCGCGGTGCTCAAGCACTCCGCCGATTTCAATCTCACCCGCGAGTCGGTGCTGGGCAGCGGCCTGGCGCCGGAGACTCCGGGGTTCGACTTGCAGCGCGCCTGCGGCACCAGCCTGGAAACCGCCATCCTGCTGGGCCTGAAGATCGCCGCCGGCCAGATCGAGTCGGGCATCGCCGCGGGCGTGGACACCGCCAGCGATGTCCCCGTCGTCTACCCGAAATCGTATCGGCAGCTGCTCCTGCGCAGCGCGCGCGGCCGCAGCTTCGGCGAGAAACTGAAGCCTTGGTTCGGCTTGCGCCCCCGGCATTTCAAACCGGTGCTGCCGGCGGTGGTCGAGCCGCAGACCGGCCTGTCGATGGGCCAGAGTTGCGAACAGATGGCCAGGACCTGGGACATTCCCCGCCAGGCCCAGGACGAACTGGCCCTGGCCAGCCATCGCAAGGCCGCCGCGGCCTACGACGAAGGGTTCTTCGACGAGTTGCTGTTCGAGTTCAATGGGCTGAAGGCCGACAACAACGTGCGGCGCGATACCTCGCTCGAAAAACTGGCCAAGCTCAAGCCTTCGTTCGCGGCGGACGGCACGCTGACGGCGGGTAATTCCACTCCCATGACCGATGGGGCCGCCGGAGTGCTGCTCTCGTCGGAGGAGTGGGCGCGCGCCCGTGGGCTGCCGATACTGGCCTACCTGACCTACGGCAAGGTGGCCGCGGTGGATTTCGTGCACCGGGAGGGCCTGCTGATGGCTCCGGCGTACGCCGTGCCGCGCATGCTCAAGGATGCCGGCATCGGGCTGCAGGACTTCGATTTCTACGAGATCCACGAAGCCTTCGAGGCGCAGGTGCTGTGCACCCTCAAGGCGTGGGCTTCGCCCGAGTTCTGCCGTGACCGGCTGGGCCTGAGCGAACCGCTGGGGGAGATCGACCGGGCCAAGCTCAATCTCAAGGGCGGCAGCGTCGCCATCGGCCACCCCTTCGCGGCCACCGGCGCCCGCATCCTCGCCACCCTGGGCAAGCTGTTGGCCCAACGAGGCAGCGGTCGCGGCCTGATCTCTATCTGCACCGCGGGTGGGATGGGAGTGACGGCCATCCTGGAGCGCTGAAACCGGACTTGCGTCACAGTTCCAGTAGGGCGGCGACATTGGACCCTGTCGAGGTGCGTTACAGACGGTGACCGTCGACCCTGGTCCGGGGGGCTGCGTTTTGAGGGTAACTATTTGATTCTAGTTGGCTAAAACCGGGTTGGCACGAGGGTTGCTCTAGCTTGGGGCGAGAGTGGAAGTTTTTGAGTGTTTTGTTTCTAAGGAGTCCCCAAAGATGATTCGTACCCTGAACCGTGCCCTGATCAGCCTGGTGGCGCTGGTGGGCTTCGCGGGCGCCGCTCAAGCGGCTTATATCCCCGCCACTTGGACCGACGATGTGCCTGGCAACCGGAACATCAGCCCTGGTCACTCGTACTCTTACACCCACAACCTGAACGACAACGGTTTCAACGTCGGCAGTGACTTTATCGAAAGCTTCAGCCTGTCGATCGATCTGTTCGACGATGGTGACCGCTGGTCCGAGAAGGCGTTTGTCGACATCCCCGGCGTCCTGGGTGACAGGGTCGTCCTCGATTTCGGCAACAACGCCTACAACGGCTGGTCGGTGGTTGGCTGGGCCGAGCTCAACCTGTTCGGTACTCTGAGTGTCACCATTTCCTCGGTGTGCAACATCCTCGATTGGAGCTGTGGCGACTTCGTATTCGGTGGCTCGCACCTGGTGGCCAATGGCTGGACCAAGGGCGGCAGCACCAGCGTGCCGGAACCCAGCAGCGTGGCGCTGCTCGGCCTCGGCCTGCTCGGCATGGCCGTCGGCGCCCGCCGCAAGGCTCGCCGGAACTGATCTCGACGCTGTTCGAGTTCGACGAAAAACCCCGCTCCGGCGGGGTTTTTCTTTATCCGGGTCGGAACACGGTCTGCCGGGCACTGCTGGCCGCGCAACGCCGCATGCGCCAAACTAGCATGATCGAAGTTACCCCCAGCCCACAGCCAGGCCCCAGCCCGTTGCCAATGCAGGATTATCTCGGCCTTCCAGAATTCGAACACGGATCGACGGCGCGGCTCGGCGTCCTGGTGGTCAACCTCGGCACTCCGGAAGCTCCGACACCGGGCGCGGTGCGCCGCTTCCTCGCGGAATTCCTTTGGGACGCCAGAGTCATCGAGACGCCACGCTGGCTCTGGTGGCTGATCCTGCACGGGGTGATTCTGCGCCTCCGGCCCAGCAAGAGCGCGCATGCCTATCAGCAGATCTGGACACCGCAGGGCTCGCCGCTGCTGCTGCATAGCCGAGAGCTCACCGATCGGCTGCGAGCCGCGCTGAACCAGCGCTTCGCTGCCGACACGGGACAGGATCAACTGCGGGTCGCGCTGGCCATGACCTATGGCTCGCCTTCCATTGCCGACACCTTGCGGCAAATGCATCGTGACGGGGTACGCAGGCTGCTGGTGCTGCCGCTGTATCCACAATACTCCGGCACCACCACGGCTTCTGTGTTCGATCGGGTGACGCGCGCCTTGCAGCGCTGGCGCTGGGTCCCGGAGTTGCGCTTCATCACCCAGTATCACGACGAAGCCGCCTATATCTCGGCGCTCGCCCACAGCATCGAACAGCATTGGCGCACTCACTCCCGTCAGCACCTGATCTTTTCATTTCACGGTGTGCCGCAGCGGTATCTGACCGCCGGGGACCCTTATTACTGCCAATGCCAGAAGACCGCGCGCCTGGTTGCCGAACGACTCGGATTGGGCGCTGACGATTGGAGCGTGAGTTTTCAGTCGCAGGTGGGACGCGAGGAATGGCTACGGCCGTATACCGATGAGCTGCTGGTGCGGTATGCGCAAGGCGAGCATCGGCAAGTGACCCTGGTGTGCCCGGGATTTGCCACCGACTGCCTGGAAACGCTGGAAGAAATCGTCATCCGCAACCGGCAGCTGTTTCTGGCCAACGGCGGGTTGGAATACGACTATGTGCCCGCGCTCAACGCCAGCGAGGCTCATGTGAACCTGCTCACCGAGCTGGTGCTGCGGCATACTCAAGGCTGGCCGGCGGCCGATGCGAGGACCGAAACCGCCGCCGATATCAAAACACGCGCCGCGCAGCAGGGCGCTCAACGCTGACTCGCCCATGCTGGGACGTTTCCTCGAAATCAGTGTGTACGCGCCGGACATCCAGCGCTCGCTGGAGTTCTATCGCGCGCTGGGCTTCGAGTCCGCCAGCGTGGGTGAAGTCTGGAGCTATCCGTATGCGGTCGTCACCGATGGCCGGCTGTTCATCGGGCTGCATGGCGCGGCCAACCAGGAATCCCAGTCCCCCATCGCCCTGACGTTCGTGCTGCCGCAGCTATCCGCCGCCATCGACGACCTGGAACGGGCCGGAGTGCACTTCGACCAGTTGCAGCTTGGCGCCGAAAGCTTCAATCAGGCCGCGTTCAGTGCGCCTGGACCGCAGCGCGTGAATCTGCTCGAAGCCCGCACCTTTTCGCCGCCGAATTTCGACCGGGCCATCGCCACCGTGTGCGGCTACTTCAGCGAGTACGCGCTGCCAGTGCGGGACGCGGCACCAGGACGCGCGTTCTGGGAACCCTTGGGATTCGTGGCCCTGGAAGAAGAGACACACCCGGTGCCACGCACCACCTTGACCAGCGACCTGATCAATCTCGGCCTGTACCGCACTCGCGCGCTGCGACAACCGGTATTGGTGTTCGAAGACGTGGACATGGGCGAACGGCTGGCCAGGCTGCGTGACCGCGGCTTCCCGCTGTCGGACGACATGCCGGACAGTCTCGACGCGGCGACCAATGGCATCCTGACCGCTCCCGAAGGAACCAGGCTGCTGTTGCTGCAGGCCGAGGAATAGCGGTCGCGGGCCTCCGCAACGGGGATGGATGTTCCACCCTCAGGGCAGCTCACCCGTGCTCAGGCCCTCACGCAGGCACAGCCATTTCCCGAAGCTGCAAATCGAGGCGAAGCCATCACGATCCAGCCATGGCGCGGCGTCGCGGACGTATTCGAACAGCCGGTTCTCGAACTGGTCGGTCCATCTGACGCCGTTTGGCTGCGCCCAGAGATAGTTTTCCGCGGACTCCAACGCAGGGCGCAGCCGCTCCTGGAATTCCAGCATCCTGAGCCCGAGACCAATGGAGTCCAGGTGCGCGCGCAGGCGCTCCTCGTTGGGCACGGTGGCAATGTACGCTTGAAGAGCTTGATTCAGCTGCGTTGCGGACAGGTTCATGGCGATCCGTTCCAAAATCCAACCAAGACACACCGGCGGGAATCCCTGTCCGGATTGCCTATTATGCTCCCTCGTGGCGATCCAGGGCAGGTTTACCCCTTATCCGCACTCACCTTGAACCGCACTCGCAGCCTGTCCTGTACCTGCAGGGCTCCGAGCCCTGCGCTGAACGGCTGAATGCCGAAGTCACTCTGCAGAAGATCGAATTCACCGGTAGCCGTCAGGCGCGTGCCCGAGACCGCGACCGCGGCGGTGACCGGGATATCGCGACTCATGCCCTTGAGAGTGATACGGACCATGAGATGCGTGGCGGGTGATACCCCGCCTGGCTGCGCAGCCTGCAGCCTGATTTCGGGATAGCGGCCGCCATCCAATACTTCAGGACGCAGCATGTTCCGGCGTGTGCCCTCTCGATCAGCCGCAGGAATCTCCGGGGGAAACTCGTCGCCCGCGGCTCGCCGCGCCTCGGGGTCATCGACCACCAGGGCGGCTACCGGAAACGACAGGCTGAACCCCGACTTCCTCGCGTCGGGATGCAGCCATACGCGTCCCGCCAATTGCCGCACCGTCATGACGTGGTTATGCCCGAGACGAGCCAGCGGACCGCCGCGATAGACGAGTATATTCACCAGCGAATCCTGCGGGTTCACCTCATAAAGCACGGCCCCGCGCAGATCCGGTGGCGGCAGCGGTTGCGGTCCCTGCTCGCCGGGCGTGGGATGCAACGCCGGCCTGGGGCACCCCGCCAGCAGCCAGACCGTACCGAGCGTCAGCAGGACTCGAAATATGCCGCGCATGTCAGGTCCTTTACTTACTGGTCACACGCTGGCCCCCGGCGCACAATCCCTTAAACTCGGCCCTTGAACTCGACCTGAGCCACGACTGCAGGAGACCGCGCAGATGCAGGTAATGAACGACGACCGGCGCTATGGGGCGGTGGCGCAATTGTTTCATTGGGCGATCGTAGCGCTGATCATCGTGCAGTTCATACTGGCCAATCGCGCCGACGACCTGCCACTCGGCCCGGCCAAGATCGCCACGCTGGCTCTGCACAAGTCCTTCGGCATGACCATTTTCGCCCTGGCCATCCTGCGATTGCTGTGGCGTCTCATGAATCGCGTGCCCACCATGCCATTGAACACTCCCGGCTGGCAGCGCATCGCGGCTCACATCAGCCACGGCGCGCTGTACGCGTTGATCATGATCACGCCCCTGTTCGGCTGGCTGATGTCGTCGGCCCGCAATTTTCCTGTCAGCTGGTTCGGACTGTTCACCTTTCCCGACCTGGTACAGCCCAACAAGCCGCTGTATGACTTCTTCCATGAAGCGCACGAAACGCTGGCCACCACCCTGCTGGTGCTCGCCATTGCGCACGCCCTTGCCGCTCTGAAGCATCACTTCCTGGACCGGGACAATGTCCTGCGCCGCATGCTGCCGCTCAAGTTGAAGTCGGACGGACGCCTGTGAGCGTCACTGGTCAACCGTCCCGTTGCATCGATCTCGCCCGCTCTATCCATCACACCCGGTCGTCACACCATGCGTAACCGCAGCCAAGCCCGTGTTCTCCTCGCCACTTGCATTCTGACCCTGGCCGGGCTGGCGTTGGCCGCGACCCAATGGCAGATGCAACCCAAGCAAAGCACGCTGACTTTCATCGGCAAACAGGCCGGTGCCGAGTTCGAGGGCGTGTTCGAAAAATTCACCGCCGACATCAAGTTCGACCCCAAGGACCTGGCCGGCAGCCGCTTCGACGTACAGATAGACATGAACTCGGTGAACTCGCGTGATGGCGAGCGTGACACCACCATCAAAAGCGCCGATCTGTTCAACGTGAAGCGCTGGCCCACGGGGCATTACGTAGCGGACAAGTTCGTCGACCGAGGCGCGGGTAAGTTCAGCGCCACCGGCAAACTCACGCTGCGAGACGTGACCCGCGAGGTGCCGATCGAATTCACTTTCGAGACCAAGGGTGGCGCCACCTGGCTGAAGGGCACGGCGAATCTCAAGCGATTGGACTTCGGCATCGGTCAGGGAGAATGGAAGGACACGGCCACGGTGGCCAATGAAGTGAAAATCCGCTTCGCCCTGCTGCTGCGGTAACGAGTCCTCAGCCCGATGGTCCGCCCAGTGCCCGTCCGTTTCACGGACCCGGCCGCCTGCGTCGAAGCGACGCTGAGCCGGGTGGGCAAGAAAGTGGTACTCGGCCTGCCGGTGGCCATCGGCAAGCCGAACCCGCTGGTCAACGCCTTCGTACAGCGGGCGCTGGCCGATCCAAGCATCGATCTGACCATCGTAACGGCCCTGTCGCTGCGCCTGCCCAAAAGCGGCAGCGATCTCGAATATCGCTTTCTGCAGCCGTTCCTGCGCCGCGTGTTCGGCGACTACCCGCCGCTGGAATACGTGCGGCTCATCGAGCAAGGCCGGCTGCCCGCCAACATCCAGGTCATCGAGTTCTTCCTCGAACCTGGCGGCTGGCTGCGCAACGACGTCATGCAGCGGCACTATCTGAGTTCGAACTACACCCACGTGGCGCGCGACGCGATGCTGCGTGGACTGAATGTAGTCGCACAACTGGTCGCCCCGCCAACCGCGGGCGAGATGCCGGCAGGTTTTCTCAGCCTCGGTTCGAATCCCGACCTGACCGCCGACCTGCTGCCGCAAATTGCAGCCATGCGTGCCCGCAACCAGCCGTTCGCGCTCATCGGCCAGGTGCATCGTGAGATGCCATTCATGTATGGCGATGCCCTGGTCACCGCCGACAGCTTCGATTTCCTGCTCGACGACCCGGCCCACGACTTTCCGCTGTTCTGTCCCCCGAACACCCCCATCTCCCCGATCGAGCACTCGATTGCATTGAATGTCAGCACGCTGATACGCGACGGCGGCACCCTGCAATTGGGCATCGGCGAACTTGGCGACGCCATGGTCTACGCCATCCAGCTGCGCCACCAACGGCCTGCCGTCTACCGTGAACTGGTGGAATCGATCGGCCTGCTGCAGCGTCATCGGCGACTCATCGAGCGGGAAGGCGGCACAGCCCCATTCGAGCGTGGCCTGTATGGCTGCTCGGAAATGCTGGTGGACGGGTTCCTGGACCTGTACCGCAGCGGCATCCTGAAACGCCGGGTCTACCCGAGCGCGCCGCTGCAGCGACTGCTCGACGAAGGACACATTACTGAAACGGTCAGCCAGCGCACGCTCGATGCCCTGAGCGCCGCGGGAATGAAGCGCATCTCTTATGCCGACTTCAACGAACTGCGCGATGTCGGAGTGTTTCGCGACGAGGTACGATTCGAGCGCGGTGCACTCATTACACCTCAAGGCCTGTCCCTGATAGCGAGCCTCGACGCGCCAGGCCAAAGAGCAGCCTTGGCCCAGTCCTGTCTCGGCGAACGGTTACGCAACGGCGTGCTGCTGGACGCGGGCTTTTTCTTCGGTCCAAAGAAATTCTACGCCGGCCTGCGCGAGCTGCCCGACGAGCAGCGGCGCCTGTTCGCCATGCGCGGCATCAGCTTCGTCAACGAACTGTATGGCCATGAGTGGGAACTGAAAGTGGCGCAACGGCGCCATGCCCGCTTCATCAACACCACCATGATGATCACCGGCCTGGGCGCCGCGATATCCGACGGGCTGGAGGATGGTCGTGTGGTCAGCGGAGTGGGCGGACAATACAACTTCGTCGCCATGGCTCACGCCCTGCCGGAAGCCCGCTCCATCCTGTGTCTACGCGCCACGCGCACGGCCGGCGGCAAGACCGCCTCGAACATTCGCTGGAACTACGGCTACGCCACCATCCCCCGCCATTTGCGGGACATCTTCGTGACCGAGTACGGCATCGCGGACTTGCGCGGCAAGACCGACCAGGAAGTGGTCACCGCGCTGATCGGAATCATGGATGCGCGTTTCCAGGACGAATTCGTCGCCGACGCCAAGCGGGCCGGCAAGCTCCCGGCGGACTATCGGATACCCGAGGAAGCACGGAGCAATCTCCCCGAAATTCTCGCCACCCGATTCGCCGCGTGGCGGAAGCGCGGCCTGTTCGGCGAGCTGCCGTTCGGCTCCGACTTCACCGACGAAGAGATCACCCTGAGCCATGCCCTGAAATCGCTGGCGGCGCAGTTGCAGACCTGGCCAGGCCGCTGGGCCCTGGCTCGCGAAGCCCTCAAATCCGGTTCGGGCCAACGTTGGCAGCCGCTGCTGCAACGCATGGGCCTGTCTCAGCCCAGCTCCATGACCGAACGGCTGCAGCGCAGAATGCTGGTGGCCGCGCTCAGAATGTCGGGACGTGGCGGTGGTAAGGATAAGTAGCTTGAGGCGGGTGCGCGCTCAGATGAGCGCGCGAAGCGACAACCGATCGTTTATTTTTTCTCCCGGTCGCTTGGTAGGGCTTTCAAATAAGGCGCTACGCTATCGGGCACATCCACCGAGACCCAGACGCCCAAGCCTTCAAGCACCTGAAAAAGCTTTCCCCATTGCACGGAATCGCTACCGCGCTCGATCTTGCCGAGGAAGTTCTCGCTCACGCCGATACTGCCCGCCGCATCATCCTGGCGGATCTTCTGTGCCTTGCGGCTGGCACGCACCACCCTGCCGATGGCAGCTGCATTGTCGATGGGTATTTTCATGAAAATCCTCACGAATGAGAAGATTCGCGCCTTTACAGTAAATCCTTTCGGTCGTGAGGATTTGGTCCTGCGTCATGCTTGTGTTATCAAAATCCTCACACTTGTGAGGATTTCCAGCAGTGCAAATATGCTCAATCCGCCTGGATCTGAACGGGTCTCATGTGCACGCCGGCCGCCGTTGCTATCCTCATTGCAGGCTGCGCGGTAGTTTCCAAATGGAACGGTTGGGGTGGTTTCGGCCGCGTCATGATTCGGCTCGAGTCCGGCGCCGCGCAGCCGCCCATCCGCGTTGATTTGACATATGACGAATCAGTGGCTTCGCGCACCCCCCAAGCATATGCTTTCGCCTCGCTGGGACTGATTCCCTGCGGTGGGGACCCCGCTACATTCTTGGACAGGCCAACTTCCTTGCGCGCGCGGGGATGCACCTCCAGGCGCGGGGTCCTCTTCCTGAACCTCGCCCTTCAGCCGCTCGAAATCATCGTAGTACCACGGGCATTCCGCTTCCCACGCCAGACACTGCGTTTCCCACAGGCAGGGGCTCGCGACGGCGGAACGACAAAACGACAGCATGCGGAAGTTCCCCGTCGACGAGCAGATGCCCAGCGTAAAAACGCAGTCCCCTCTCATACGTCCCGAAGCGTCTTCGCGATGAAACTCCGCATGCCAACGCTGAATCTATCACGCTCAGCGAGCACGTTGAAATTAGCAGCACCTGCATACGCCGCCTGCGCACGGCCAATCAGTCCAAGTTCAATCTGAATCGAACGCTTGGAAGTACGCGCAAGCACTTCGCCGATAGGACAATGAAAAATCCGGAGGACGGGGAACACTGAATGATCGACTCGCTGAGACCTTCGAGCGACGGTTCATCCCCGCGTCCGCGGGGAACACCTGGGGGATAGGGCGCTCGGCCGCTCCTTCGACGGTTCATCCCCGCGTCCGCGGGGAACACATATCCCACACCACCTTGGTACCGAACCGAACCGGTTCATCCCTGCGTCCGCGGGGAACACGGCGTTGCCGAGCGTGCCCACAGCGCCCCAGCCGGTTCATCCCCACGTCCGCGGGGAACACCGGCGCTCGACATCGGGTTGGAAGCGCTGCGGCGGTTCATCCCCGCATCCGCGGGGAACACCCCTACGCCGAGCGTGGAATAGCCGAGATGATCGGTTCATCCCCGCGTCCGCGGGGAACACCTCAGGGCCTGGAGGCACTCAGCGATGTGCTGCGGTTCATCCCCGCGTCCGCGGGGAACACGACAACCACGGTAACGACCGACTGCAAAATGGCGGTTCATCCCCGCGTCCGCGGGGAACACAGCTTCTTGTCCCGCCGGACATGATCCAGCGGCGGTTCATCCCCGCGTCCGCGGGGAACACTCCTGGATGCTCCTCAAATAGGCGTCCCGCGCCGGTTCATCCCCGCGTCCGCGGGGAACACCGCGAGGCCCAGGCGGGGAGGAATCGCCCAACCGGTTCATCCCCGCGTCCGCGGGGAACACACCCTGGAACAGTTGGGTCGCGGCGCAGTGGCCGGTTCATCCCCGCGTCCGCGGGGAACACGATTTTATCCGCGAGCAGCTCGAGCAGATCGACGGTTCATCCCCGCGTCCGCGGGGAGCACATTGGGCGCCAGGTGTGAGGCTTGTGCCCCTTCGGTTCATCCCCGCGTCCGCGGGGAACACTACACCCACGGCGATCGCAAGGGGATTGCTATCGGTTCATCCCCGCGTCCGCGGGGAACACGTGTTTGGGCAGGCAGAAACGCTGTCCTGGCGCGGTTCATCCCCGCGTCCGCAGGGAACACTCACCCTGGGCGAAATTCAGTCCATCCCGTTGCGGTTCATCCCCGCGTCCGCGGGGAACACGGCGCAGGCTTTGGCCCGAAAACTGGGAGGGACGGTTCATCCCCGCGTCCGCGGGGAACACGTGATTGCGACCTTCACCGCCGTTACGTCGGCCGGTTCATCCCCGCGTCCGCGGGGAACACCAGATATTTTGCCGGCGGATTCCCCTTGGCCGCGGTTCATCCCCGCGTCCGCGGGGAACACCGCAAGCCGTACGCGTGGAGGCCGGGAACCTACGGTTCATCCCCGCGTCCGCGGGGAACACTTGATGTTTTTGACGATGAAATCGAGAGTGCGCGGTTCATCCCCGCGTCCGCGGGGAACACCAGGACGTGCGAGCGGATCATCGGCGGGACTCCGGTTCATCCCCGCGTCCGCGGGGAACACGTTGCGTCTCGATCGCTCGGGCGTCAACCAAGCGGTTCATCCCCGCGTCCGCGGGGAACACCGGCGAGCGCATATTAAGCTCTTGACTGCTATCGGTTCATCCCCGCGTCCGCGGGGAACACGGGTCAGCTCATCAGTTTAGTGGGGTTTTCAGCGGTTCATCCCCGCGTCCGCGGGGAACACCGTACCGATGGGGATACCGGATGGGGAAAACGCGGTTCATCCCCGCGTCCGCGGGGAACACGCCGCTCCGTAATTTCCTCCATGCTCAGCAGCTCGGTTCATCCCCGCGTCCGCGGGGAACACCTGATGCCGTACTTCGTCCCGATCAGCTCACCCGGCTCATCCCCGCGTCCGCGGGGAACACGTGTGGCGATTGATTGTGGCTGTTGTTTTGGTCGGTTCATCCCCGCGTCCGCGGGGAACACTCGAGGAGCTTCATGCCCAATAGCAGGCGGGTCGGTTCATCCCCGCGTCCGCGGGGAACACTGAATTTGCATCCTATACACGGTTTGCTGTTCCGGTTCATCCCCGCGTCCGCGGGGAACACGCCATGTCATCCATGCGCGACGCGATAAATTCCGGTTCATCCCCGCGTCCGCGGGGAACACGCTGCGTCACCGCTTCGGACACCGACCCCCGCCGGTTCATCCCCGCGTCCGCGGGGAACACTGGATGCAATTTCTCCAGCAGCTCTACCACTTTCGGTTCATCCCCGCGTCCGCGGGGAACACTGCTCGCCATCCGCCGTGAAATCCGCCCAGTCCGGTTCATCCCCGCGTCCGCGGGGAACACATCATAGAGGATGCCGTCAAGATAACGCTGTCCGGTTCATCCCCGCGTCCGCGGGGAACACGCCGACGTGCCGCTGGATCTGGCGCTGAACGCCGGTTCATCCCCGCGTCCGCGGGGAACACTGCGCGCTGGGCGGCGACCGGCACTGCCCGTACGGTTCATCCCCGCGTCCGCGGGGAACACTTCGAGAACCGATCGAAGCACGGCTGCACCGGCGGTTCATCCCCGCGTCCGCGGGGAACACGCCGCGAGATAGGCTCTGGCGGCTTCGGGGTCCGGTTCATCCCCGCGTCCGCGGGGAACACTCCACATGGCTCCGGAGTCGCTGTAGCAGCTCCGGTTCATCCCCGCGTCCGCGGGGAACACTGGGTACTCAGCGTTCCCCGGATGGCAGACCCCGGTTCATCCCCGCGTCCGCGGGGAACACCCCGCTCGATGATGGACCTTCACGCCGCGCGACGGTTCATCCCCGCGTCCGCGGGGAACACGAGGGATAGGCGATGAGTGGATACACACCGATCGGTTCATCCCCGCGTCCGCGGGGAACACCCACACAACGGAGACCCGGACATGGCATACAACGGTTCATCCCCGCGTCCGCGGGGAACACACTGGCTTCGGCTTTTCCCATGTGACTGTTACCGGTTCATCCCCGCGTCCGCGGGAACACAGTTCGGACTTCAGGCGTTCGATCTCTTTGTCCGGTTCATCCCCGCGTCCGCGGGGAACACCTACCGATGTCGGTAACATGCGCCGCTGATCCCGGTTCATCCCCGCGTCCGCGGGGAACACATAGCGTCCAACGGCAGGCGCTGGATCAGCGTCGGTTCATCCCCGCGTCCGCGGGGAACACAACCGAATCCCGGCGCCCACATTTTCGAATCGCGGTTCATCCCCGCGTCCGCGGGGAACACTGGAAAATTCTTCTAGCGGAGCAGGCGATAAGCGGTTCATCCCCGCGTCCGCGGGGAACACGCGATACACCCCAACGAGCCGCCAAGACACTGCGGTTCATCCCCGCGTCCGCGGGGAACACCAGCCGCACCAGGCCGCGTTTTCGGTGGACTTCGGTTCATCCCCGCGTCCGCGGGGAACACGCCTTTGAAACTCATCGCCATGGTGGCCTAGACGGTTCATCCCCGCGTCCGCGGGGAACACATTGGCGCGGTAGGTGTCGCCAGCGCGGTAGTGGGTTCATCCCCGCGTCCGCGGGGAACACACCGATGTCGAACTCTGCTGTTGATTCTGTGTCGGTTCATCCCCGCGTCCGCGGGGAACACGGGATGTCCTCCCACACGTCGATGCTGTCGCGCGGTTCATCCCCGCGTCCGCGGGGAACACAGGGCAAAGCCAAGAGTTGCAAAGGCAACAGTCGGTTCATCCCCGCGTCCGCGGGGAACACCTGGTCGGCAAAGAGCTGCTGAGCATGGAAGACGGTTCATCCCCGCGTCCGCGGGGAACACGACTATCGTGCCGGACTGCTCTCGCCTCAAGACGGTTCATCCCCGCGTCCGCGGGGAACACGAACACGGAAAATTCACGAATCAACGCAGCGGCGGTTCATCCCCGCGTCCGCGGGGAACACCCGAACGAGGGAATGAAGTTCTTTCCGTAAGGCGGTTCATCCCCGCGTCCGCGGGGAACACCCCTCGCTCTTGATCAGATCGAGAATCTGCTGCGGTTCATCCCCGCGTCCGCGGGGAACACTTCCGAGTAGGCGCAGGAAAGGACGGCCAACTGCGGTTCATCCCCGCGTCCGCGGGGAACACGTCGTATCCTGAGCGGATGTCTCGGCGGTCTACGGTTCATCCCCGCGTCCGCGGGGAACACCTCGCACGCGGCAATGAGCTGATCGGCTTCCGCGGTTCATCCCCGCGTCCGCGGGGAACACCAGATGATTCGGGCCGCGTTGCCGATCACCGTCGGTTCATCCCCGCGTCCGCGGGGAACACACGGGAAGGGCCAGATACCGCTCGCAATACGCCGGTTCATCCCCGCGTCCGCGGGGAACACACGCCGGCTGCTCCATGCGAGCACGACTTCACCGGTTCATCCCCGCGTCCGCGGGGAACACCCGTTCTCGGTATCGATGAATGCGCCGACGTTCGGTTCATCCCCGCGTCCGCGGGGAACACAGCTCTGTTGCTGATTCTGGGTTTTACTGCTGCGGTTCATCCCCGCGTCCGCGGGGAACACAACGACCCAGCCAATACCGAACGCAGCCAAGATGGTTCATCCCCGCGTCCGCGGGGAACACGTGTACGGGCTCGTAATGCGGCTCGCACCCAATCGGTTCATCCCCGCGTCCGCGGGGAACACACCCGAAGTCCGCCGCGAATGTTGGAAGCGTCCGGTTCATCCCCGCGTCCGCGGGGAACACGCCGCACCATGGGCACTTAATCTCCCCTATCGCGGTTCATCCCCGCGTCCGCGGGGAACACGGCTTGCAGCCGCGCCTCATCGACATTGATTTCGGTTCATCCCCGCGTCCGCGGGGAACACGACTCCTGGTACGCCATGCGTGCCAAGAGCAACGGTTCATCCCCGCGTCCGCGGGGAACACCTCGTTGTCAACCCGTCTATACATTATGCGTACGGTTCATCCCCGCGTCCGCGGGGAACACGCATGGTGTTGTTCACCGCGCCGGGAGCCATACCGGTTCATCCCCGCGTCCGCGGGGAACACGATACGCATGGCGTCTTGCAGGTGCTTGATGGCGGTTCATCCCCGCGTCCGCGGGGAACACGCAATCAAGTCGGCGCTCATTGCTCGCCGCGGCGGTTCATCCCCGCGTCCGCGGGGAACACTGCGGACCTGTCAGCGCTGTCCCGTCCTGCGCCGGTTCATCCCCGCGTCCGCGGGGAACACTCCTTTGTGAAAAATGGGGCGGCAGGCCGGTCCGGTTCATCCCCGCGTCCGCGGGGAACACTAGGATCAAAGTTGCGTTATCCGCCCATAATTCGGTTCATCCCCGCGTCCGCGGGGAACACACTTCATTCAACCGATTGATTTATATGATCAAATCAACGGGTTGAAATTGTACCGATTCTCGGGTCATTTTTCAGCCCGATTTTCCAGATTGTTAAAGAGCGTTTTAATCATCTCGTGGCAGGAAGCTGACGAGCTTTGCGCCATCGAGTTCAACTGGAATGCGCCTGTTATGCCCCAGGGTCACAAAGTCAAATCCTGCTTCGTTGTTCATTCGCCAAGCCATAACCGCGTTACCTTCGCCAATACCAGCTTCTACCTGACTCCAGATATGCTCACGCACTTTTGCCGAATAGTTGCCCACATACACGCCGGCTCGAACTTCCAATAACCAGATGGCAAGCCGGCCGCGCAGCCGAGGTGGGGCATTCTCAAGCACGATGACCAGCATCGCCGATGGTTTCCGGGTTAGGAATGGCGGGACCGACCTGCTCTACGGAAGGTTCAGGCGGCTCGATTTCACCGGCAGCGAGCATAGCTTCAATGCCAGGAATAATTTTCTCCAGCAAGCGAGATTCACGGAATACATCACGGCAGGCTAGACGAACCTGCTGCTCGGGTTTGACAGGCTCGCGCGCTGCAATACGGAAAGCCAGAGGGACAACAGTGTCAAATTTGTATACGTCAGCCACGTCATAAACGAAAGATAGGGGTTTACCGGTATGGATGAAACCGATAGCGGGTGCATAGCCGGCGGCTAGAACGGCAGCTTCAGTCACACCATACAGACAAGCTGTAGCAGCAGAAAGACAACGGTTGGGCAGATCTCCCTTGTCCCAATCTTGCGTATCATAGTTGCGCGCCTTCCACTCCACTCCGTATCTTTTGGCGATGCGCTTGTAAGTTTCGCGCACACGCACACCTTCGATACCGCGCAGTTGCTCGACCGAGCGGCGTTGCGGCGGTTCTTCGCCAAATCGTAGTGCATACATTCTGCGGACAACCTTTAGCCGCAGATTGTCGTCGAGTGCCAGGCGGGCCTGATACAAAAGCTTATCGGAGCGCGCACCACCGGGTTGACCGGCCGAGTACAGCCTCACGCCCGCTTCACCAATCCACACCAGCAGGGTACCGACACGAGCGGCCAAGCTGCAGGCGGCATGCGAAACCCGCGTTCCGGGCTCCAGCATCAAGCAGGCTACACCGCCCACTGGAATATGTGTACGCACCCCGGTTTTATCGACGACGACGAATGCGCCGTCGAGCATATCCAGATGGCCGCGCTCGATATAGAGAATCGACAGGCGATCCTTGATTGGGATGGGTTTGAGCGGGGGAAGATAATCAGCCATCAATTTAATCCGTGCGACGAACCAGCAGCAAACCGCAGCCAAAAGCTTTTGCAGGACCAATACCATTTTCAAGCAAGTGCAACAGTTGCTTGGGATCGATGACCTGCATCACGCCCTCAAAACTGGCAGTGACTAGCTTTCCACTCCCATTCCCCTTGCGGAAATACGTAGCTGCATGGGGCAGAACGTTCAATGCCTTCACGACGCCTGCTCCATCAAGTTTGCGCGATAGCCAGACTCGCTGCTCATCTTCCTTGACCAAGGGAACTCGACTTTTAGGTGAACGAGGTAACCTGTCACCTCGGCGTATAGCCTTCTCTGCCATACGAGCAAGTTTGCCAGGCTTCTCCTTCGCTTCAGTGTCAACAACGGTCCTTACTGGATTGGCAGTCAATACAAATGCCAGACGCAAACCTTCCGCGGGCTGCGGATAAAATTCGCGCGAACCGAGCAAATTGATACCTGCGGCAACCTGCGGAACTCGACGTGATTGCACCAGGAGCCGGGCTGCCCGTCCGACGGGCGCACTTTCAACACGAAACAAGAAACCTTGACGCTCAGCATCCTGGTCTTTGCGTGCCTCCCTGTCCTCATCAGGAAACAACTTCCACACTGCACGGTGAAGATTGTAGGGGTTGCGCGCACACTCCCATGGTAACTCGACTCGGCTCAAGTACATGGCGTCTCCATAGAAGTAGACTCTGGCTGATGCAGATAGACAATTCGCGTACCGAACTGGCGCTTGCGCCCATGAAGCGGCACGTCGCGTGCTCGCAATAGCTGTGCCGAAGGCTCAGCTTCGCAATAGATCAAACCTTCATTCGGCTCGAAGCTACTCAGCGCAATTCGAGCGGTATCCGCCTCACAGAAGGAGACAAATAATGGTCGAGTGAGGGGACAGGAGCGCCGACCCAGCGTGGGCGTATAACACGGCCGACGCAACACTTCCGCGATCTGGTCAAGGCCGAATCGAGCCCCGTCGCGGCTGCCAATAGCAACGGTAAACACCGCGTCGTATAAGTACTCTCGGCTTGACACTACCGGAAACTTGTTGACCGAACCATCGACTTTTCTCGCATCCATCACGGTATGGAAGTCCAGCAATTTTCGAGATTCGATCACTGTAGCTTCCTGATCCTGGCCGATTCGCTTCGAATCGACGCGCACAGTGAACTCGACGCTAGCGGAGAGTGATTGCTGCTCAGCTAGGTCGTTTCGCTCTAAACCTAAACAGGAGCCAAGCAAGCCAAGCAAACCGCTCCGTGTAGGATAAAGACCAGAAGGACGATAATCCTCGAAGGTATGCGTCCCCCACGCCTGCATCGGACCATCGAGTCGCAGAATTAGGAAGGTTCGCATACCTCAACCCTGACCGTCGTCGACAACCCAGCTTTCCAGGCTGGCGAGCGAATCAAACGCATCGCCACCATCGAATTTCGTCTCTGCGTCCAATGCAAATGCGCGCACAGCTTCGTTGAGCCCATAAGCCTTGTGAACACGCATCCAATAATCAGTTAGCGCCTCCACCGAGGGCTTTAGAAAGCCACCGTTTCGATTGCGTTCAACCGGTGCCTCGAATGCATTGGCGAGAGAAATGGGCTGTTCTGAGAAACTCACCAATGCGAAATCAGCCAAATTATGTGCCGCAAAAGATTGCTGCTTGGCGGACGGCACCACAGTAGCCAGCATGTGCAACACGTGCCGTGCAACGACCAACGCCTGATTGCGAGATTCCTGCGTTTCCGGACTCTTCATGTCCGACAATAGCCCAAGATTCACCTGAAGCTGCTTTAGATTGAGACTCGCGTAGCGGTAGAACACCCCGGACGAAAATTGCTGCGTATCCAGATGACCCGCTCCAGTTTCACCGGCATCGGCAGTGAGATCGTCCACAGCGGTAAACCAGTCCACATCCTGCGGCTCGACGGCATGGGTCGTGATGGCATGGGCAACGGCCAGGGCACCGTCAACGGGAAGACTGCTCATCAATCCGCTGGTTGCCATGCGTCCCGAGAGAGCTATATCCACTGCGCCAGCCATCGCTGCTCGGAAAGGTCTTGCTTCCTTATCAATCAACTTTTCCAGTTTTTTCTGGTCCTGGTCACCTTGCCCGAGCAATTCGCAGAAATGAGCCACCTCATCGACCGCCCAAGGCGCCACAGCATCAGCGGCCGCACCTTCCTTAATCCCCTCTTTCCCCGACATCCATTCGACCGCCTGCGCCACTCGGTCGGCGTCAAAGCGGCCTTTGAGCGCCTCAGAGAAGCGTAGCTTCAGGCGCTCCAGGTTACGCGTGCGCACCGACGGCTCACCCAAGTTCGCCCTATGATAGGCACTGGTCCGCATCGACCGTTTCAATGACTGACTGGAAATTCTTACCCTATTGACCCCGCCGAATACAGCGGTTTTCTGCATATTCATGTCGTCCCGATTAAGACACGACGGGCTATGCGAAATCAAAATGTGAAAGTTGACAAAATTCCTGGTGGTCATCAGCGAGCTCCTTTGGATGAAGTGAATTTAGAAGAATAGAATTCTTCGACCAGTTGGCGTTTTGAAAGCTCGTTCCAATACCAAAGTCTTTTTCCGAATGATTGCCAGTCGACGGTAGGATCCGCGTGCTGAAACAAACGGCGAAGCTGAATCAGATCCAGAGGCGACTTACTTCGGGCTACTTGCAGCACCCGTGCCTCGGCGACTTTAGCCGCTACAAGTTGTGCCCCAAGCGATTCGGCATTTGAGGCATGGCGCGCACAGGGCAACAAGAACGCGATGCGTCGATGCCGCTCATCAGGCTTTTGACCAGGGAAAAGGCGATACAATGCGGGTAGAAGCGCCACTTCGTCCAACCCTGCAATACGGCGCAGTTCTGCACGCAAGCCGTTAGAGAAGGCTTCTCCATCGAAGTAAGCTTTCAAAGCGACAAAATCGGGTAGTTCCTTAATCACCTTGCATCCTCCAACAATTTCCCAAGATCTGAATTCAATCTGCGCCGAGACCAGGCGATTACAGGAACCAGCTCCGGCTTGGCAGCGTAGGGCTTGGTCAGCTCTTCAAAAATAGCCTCGCAATGCCTGGCAATGGCTGCAGCAAAGCCTGATCGGGCAGACGTCCACTCCTTCCAGGTCAACTCGTTCGAGAACGTTTGATGAATCAAACCTTCTGTTCGTGCGTAATATAGCTTCTCGGCCACCTCATGGATCTTTACTCCTATTCCCTTGAGCCCTTTATCCTTATTGCCTTGCGAAGCGAAGAACAGCTTGCCGCGCAGCGCCGTTTTTGCCTCGCGCCCAATACTCACCAGCTTTTTCAATCGCCAATTGTCATCTCTCCAACCTTGCGCGAGGCTGATGAGTTCGTGACGGCGTTCCAGAACCGCCGCTTGGTTGGTTCGATAGCCGCCTATAACCAGACTCAGTCGATCGATACCCAGTTCGCTCGCCTGCGTGATTGCCTCCGCAGGAACCGAGCCCTCTTTGGCGTCATCAATCGGTACTGTCATTTCAGCCAACTGCGTCCATGCAGGTGCGGACGTAGTAAAGCTGACAAATTTCTGCTCCCGCTGCCCCTTCTTTTCGCTGATGCTCATCACGCCATGGGGATGCGGCCACACACCTTCGACGGTATAGTTGAATTTCTCTTTACGGAAGCTGCTGTATCCGGACACCGGAGCACCGCCTAGCACATCGCAAGTGGCGTCCGTTTTGGACTTCACCAGTTCAACGCGTGCGGGCTGCCAGAACAAACCACGCGCAAGGCTTATGTCGTTCCATTGTATTGTTGATTTTTCTTTAATAGGCTGAACCCAGGTCGGCACATCAACTTTGGGGCCTGGCATCGGAATTTCCCGCTTAGCCAAGTGCTCTCGCGTCAGCACATTGCACCAGATGATTTTTCGTAAATCATTGGCAAACACCAGCGTCGTAATCGGCGCACCACCACGCAGGCTGCCTTTGAACCCGCCGCCGAAACTGGGGCAGTTGGATGCCTGATTGAAAAGACTGATGGCCGTAAGGGCACCGCCAAGGTGCCGAACCTCACCTGCTTCGTTGAAGAACGCATGGTTATTGCCTTCCGGCAAGCCGATCAGTAGCTTCTGGATCGGTGTTGCATCCGCAGCTCTAACTCCACGCGATTGCATGAAAGGCTGTGTCGGATGGTCGAGATCAAACCATTGCTGACAGGGAGACACACCGGCCGCGAACTCACCTTCGGTCAGTGGCGCACGCAAGCGTGCACGCAGCGCCCGAATGTCATCAGGCAGGAACATTACTTGGGTCATGCAAATCAGTAATTGCAGGCAAGCGAGCTCCAGATCGTCACGCGGCAGACTGATTTGCCAGTCATCGCCGGGCTCACAAAGCAGTTGCCGATAGGTCAGCAGACGAAAATCGCCTGTGCCGCCTTTCGCCCGGACAGGAATCCAGGCAACTTCTAGCAGATTCATACTTCTCTCCCTACCAACCAGCGCTGGCCCCCTGGGCTGTGCGCTGACTACCACTTCTGTACCCTGCCGTTCGTTCCCCTTCTTTGAGGGAATGAACCGCTTTCGACTGCACTGCGGAACATAGTGATCCATATTCCCCGCTCACGCGGGGCTCTCATTCGGGCGGGGTAACCCCGCCCGAATGCTTTTCCAGACCGAACTCAGACGAATACAAGATCCTCCCGTCGCTGGTTCGCCAGACCCCCAAGCTCGAATCACTCACCTCTAGCTGGTAACACCCTGCCAGTGGCCCTTCAGTGGTCATGACAGCCCCATCCAGCGGACCTTTTCTCCAATTGGCTGGAACAGGAACGATATTCATATTGAGAATTTCAGCCCGATATCGCTCTTCCAAAGCGCCTAGGGATTGCCCATCCAGCAAACGACCATCGCCCTGAACAAGCAGCACGCTAAGGCTCATTTCACCGTCGCGGGTCAGGCCGGTAATTCTTTCCTCTTCATCGCGAAAAATACGAACGGTCATCTTGGTAAGGCGTTGCGCGTCTTTTTTCCTTGCGATCTGTTCAGCACTGTAAACGTCATATGCCTCCGAGACCTGCGATGGCTCGTCTTCCCAGTCTTCCCGCTGATACACACGCTCGATCCATTGGCGATAAGCTTCAGGGAAAGCTATCTCTGAGGTTGATCGTAATAGTTGCTCCGTACGCCATAGGACACGCGTGTTTCCGTAGATCAACTTGTGCAAACCGTAGTCATCTCCATCAACGGAAAGAACGGCACAACGTGGTAACTCAAAACCCGCCGGACGCTGCTCTCTTTCATGACGATGCAAACGCCCCAAGCGTTGAAACAGCAGATCGACAGGACAGATTTGACTGAGCAGCCAATCGAAGTCGAGATCGAGGCTTTGCTCAACCACCTGTGTGGCAACAAGAATTCGCCCTCGGTCACGTTGACCATTCCGACCATAACGCCCGACACAGAAACGCTCCTTCTTCTGCCGATCGGCGAAGCGGAAACGAGCGTGAAATATGTCGATTTCAATTTCAAGCTTCTCAGCCTCGACCCGCGCCCGCAAACCCTGCGCGAGACGCTGGGCGTCATCGACAAGATTCATGATGATGGCAACCTGTGCGCCCGCCTTCGATGCAGCAATAATACGACCCATCAACACATCATCCGGGAATGCGTCCGCCAATTTCAGGCATTCGGTTTCAATGACGCGACGCGCGGGCCGCTGAGCCTCGCTGACCGTACACAGTTCTGTTACCCCTCCGCTGCTGTGCCATAGCGCAGGATACGGTTCGTCCGGTATCTCACCACCGTCAAAACTCTCTAATAGTTGTTTACGCAATGATGAGGGCAGTGTTGCAGAGAGAAGAATCGCACTTCCCCCAGCCTCCTTCTGGGCGAACAGCACTTCACCGATCAGCCCGTACATGTAGGCATCGTAAGCGTGGACTTCATCGATTATCAGTACTGATTTGGCCAACCCAAAGCCACGCATGAACTTGTGCCGCACTGGAAGCACAGACAACAGTACTTGATCGACGGTACAAATACCGAGTTGTCCCAGGAAAACCACTTTTCGACTGTTGGCGAGCCAAGCCGCGCACTGCACGCCAGCTTCCTGCACTCCCTGAGTACTGGTATGGCGAGGGACATCGGCCAGCCGCTGAAATGCCTCACTCAGATCACGCTTGCCGTGGGCAAGAACGACGTTAGCATGTCCGTACGCTATCTCGGCGAAGGTCTCGGCACGCGTGAGCATGGCGTTAGCCGTAGCTTGCGTGGGGAGCGCAAAAATGATGCTGTCGACAACTCCGGCATCAAGCAGCCGCCAAGCATAGGCCAATGCTGCTTCTGTCTTGCCGCTGCCAGTGGGCGCTTCAATAAGCGTGAGTCCGGCGGCGACAGGTAGGGTATCCACCAAAGTTTGCACTCCGCGTGGTTGCTCGCCATGATTGAGCAGTGTTTCGATTCCCGCATAAGAGCGAGGTTGAACAATCAGTCCGTTGCGCTCGATTAATCGGTTACCGCTGACTTCTCTGACTCGTTCCGCCAAATATTCGAGCATGGAACTCTCAGAATCGAATACTCGATAAGGAAAGTCGCGCTTCTCGTTGGAACCCATCCAGTCACAACACGCACAGAATCCGGCGAGCAGTGCTTGCGCCGATAAGGAACAATTCGGCGGCAGATCCTGCAGCTTCAAGCGCGATGGAACGAGAAATATTTCAGCAAGCTCTACGACAAAAAGGTGACGGGTTTGGCGGTCGCGACAAATAAGTGCTGGATCGGCTTCGATTTTGTCAAGGCCATTCGGCATGGGATCAGGGTAGTCACCATGATGGCCGGCCACCGCCTTCAGCCATGGCAGCCAGATATCTCGATGGAGTTCGGCGTCCGTGACTTCACACCAGTGCGCCAGCTCGAGGCAAGCCCAGACCAAACCAGCCCTTCCGTGATCAAATCCTCTTATTTCTCCAACACCGCCACCATAGCCGGACTGAATTTCGCGCCACGATGACGGGACGTTGGCACCTAGGGCTTTGAACAGTTCATCGAAGGCCTTGTGCTGAAAACGCAGATCAATCTTTCCAAGATCATGCAAAGCTATGAAGAACAAAACCCACGCACGGAGGCGCTCCGGGTCACGTTCGTCCGGGAATGCAGCGAGGAATCGCCCGCGCAAGGCCGGACATGTGTCCCACCAAACAGCGGCGACGGCAGCCACATCTAGACAGTGGTAGACCAGTGGATGCCATTTCGGCTGGCCTTCATACTCTGGGCGGGCTTTGCCCCAGTATTGGCCGAGAGTTTCAAGACGATCATGCATGGCCGCGGGCTCGTACCGTGGAAGTAACGAGCGTGGCTCTCATCATATCGGTCGCTGATCCCCACTGGATCATCCTCATCTCCCTCCTCCGAAATCCGATTCGCTGACGATTAAACCAGCGCGCAGTCGCAAATCACGAGACAGATCATCCCTTCCGTTCTATCTCGCACACCTTTTCGCGTAGGCAGCCACCATACCCAGCCTCGTTGACAATAATTTTGCGGTACCTCTCAGTTTTGGACCGGCATGCCGACCCATGCTTCAGCAACTGTCGACTGGGTCACCCAACGTCCGGTCCAGAGCGGCGCGCAGCTGTTCGATGACCTCCATTCTCAGCTCTTGAGGTGCCACCACCTGTACCTGTGCTCCGTGCCTGAGCACATCCATCACCAGCTCGCGCGACTCCCGATAAGGAATGCGCAGTTCGTATCGACCGTCTTCCAGCCAGGCACCTTGCTGCTGCGGATGCCATTTCTCATCCGCCACCCAGCGTGCTCGCTCTTTGGAGAAACGCAGCACGGCAAGCTTATCGGCCTTGCCGCCGAAAATTCCATAAGCACTGGCATAATGCGCGTCTAGCTCGATCTCATCGACGTCGAAGGCCGGTTCATCGAGCACCGTCGGCCGGGTAATGCGGTCGACCGAGAAGCTGCGCAGGGCGTCGCGCCCCTCATCCCAGGCATCGAGATACCAGCTCTCGCGATAGTGGGTTAGACGCTGCGACGACACCGTGCGCTCACTGCGCTCGTCGGTTCCACGAGCGTGGTATTCCATCCAGAGCTTCTTGCGCTGCAGAGTGGCTGAAGCGGCAATCTGAAATGAGGGCCCCACCGCGCGGGTGGCAATCGCCGGGAAACGCAGCCGGCTGGCCGCTTCGCCCAAATTCAGTCGTTGATGCCGCGCAAGATGCTCCAATCTTCTCGACAGCGGTGCAATGTGCTCCTCCAGCAGCCCGCTGCTCAGATCCTTCAACAACCGTTGAACGACTGCCAATGCCTGCAGTTCCGCCGGAGAGAACCACAGCCCAGGCAGCTCATAAGCCTGGGTCTTGTCTGGGGCCTCATACAGATACCCCTGCATGGTCGACCTGATGGGAGCGTTGAGATAGGTCCGCATGGTCTCGATGATGCGGTAAAGCGTCGCCCTGGAGCACTCCAGGCGGGCCATGAGGTCCTCGAGTGGCACTGGCGTACGACGCGACGCAAGGATGGTGTGCAGCTGAAAGATACGGTCAAACTTGTCCATCGGACTCTCCTTATCGTCCCGACCGCTTGACCTTAATCCCGGCCGCTGCCGCAATTCTCCGCCCTGAGACACACTTTAGGGTCAGCCCGGTGGCGCTACATCACCCTATGGAGAGCTGCTCATGCCCCCGCCATCCCCGGCAACCCCAACACCCCCGGCACCTCACTGTGGTCTTCGAATATGTAGTCGGGCTCGGTGGCACGCAGCCGCGTGGCATCGTGGAAGGGATCGGGCTGCGTGGGCATGTACAACGCGGTGCGGGTGCCAGCGGCCTTGCCGGCCAGGACGTCGACCCATGAATCGCCGATCATGAGCGCCTCGCCAGGCAACCGCTTCAAGGCAGCGAGCGTGGTGAGCAGCGACTCGGGGTGCGGTTTGTAGTTCTCGACATCGTCGCCGCAGATCACGAACTCGAACAACTCGCCGAGGCGGAAGCGATCGACCACGCCCATGACGATATTGCGTGGCGCTGAGGTGACCAGCGCGGTCTGCACGCCGTGGTCGCGGCAATGTTCGACGACCGCACGGGCCAATGGAAACAATTCAGCCGCGGCGAAAACCGCCGGTAATGCCGACTCCAGGCTGGCCTCCAACTCCTTGGCCGAGAACCTGCCGTAGTGGGCCGCAACGACCGAAAAATCCTTGAACAGGCAGCGGCGCCGCACCTCGTCATCGTCAACGACGACATCGAATGGGAGCAAGGCGACCTGATAAGCCCTGACCCAAAGCGGCAGCGACGGACTGAGCGTGCCGTCGAAATCGAACAAGGCGGCGCGATACTTCATGAACGTCTCTTCAGCGTCAGCGCAGTTGCTTCTTGGTCTCCGGCAACGCCTCACCACCGGCCAGCTGTTCGACCAGCGATTCCATCTTGGGCAGCAGCGGTCCGAGGCGTTCTTCGAGGAAATCACGAATGGTGTCGACCGTGACCTGGGTGCTGCGCTCGATTTCCATGTTGATACCGGCACCTTGGCTCTTTTCACCAAAGGTGGTCAGGCGCAGCGTTTCCGGAATGAGCCACACCGTGAACGTGGAGTTCTTTCGGTCCACCGAGGCCACTGTGAGGCTGCAACCATTGAGCGCGATATAGCCTTTCGCGAACACGTACCGGATCCAGGGCGTGGGTACTTCGAAGGTCAGGACGCGATTGTTCTCGGGAGTCTGCACATCGATGATGCGGGCGACGCAGTCGATATGTCCCGACAAGGGGTGACCGCCGATCTCCGCGCCCTCACGGGCGGAACGTTCGATATTGACCGGATCGCCTTGCGCGAGATCACCGAGAGTGGTTCGCACCAGCGTCTCCTGCATGACGTCGAAGGTGGCGCGCCGCGCATCGAATGAAGTGACGGTGAGACAGACGCCATCGACGGCGACGCTGGCGCCGATCTCGAGTTCTTGTTCCGCCCCTTCGGGCAACAGGATGTCGAAACTCACCAGACCAGGCTGCCGCTGCAGCCCCTCGATGCGCCCCAACCCTTTGACGATGCCGGTAAACATGCTTCACTCCACCCAACCGAAGGACCGGGTCACGGCCTTGCGCCACGACCCGTACAGTCTGGCCCGCCGCTCGCGCGACATGGCGGGCCGCCAGGTTTTCTCGATACCCCAGTTGCGCCGCAGATCATCGGTGCCTTGCCAATAGCCGACCGCGAGTCCGGCCGCATAGGCCGCGCCGAGCGCCGTCGTTTCGGTCACCTTGGGGCGCACCACTTCGACGTCCAGGATATCGGACTGGAACTGCATCAGCAGCTCATTCACCACCATGCCGCCATCCACCCGCAGTTCGCTCAGCCGGATGCCGGAGTCTTGTTCCATGGCGGAAAGTACGTCGCGCGTCTGATAGGCCGTGGCTTCGAGCGCAGCGCGCGCCAGGTGCGCCTTGGTTGCGAAGCGGGTCAAGCCGGCAATCACGCCCCGGGCACTCTCCTTCCAATAAGGTGCATACAACCCGGAGAATGCCGGCACGATGTAAACGTCGCCGTTGTCAGCGACGCTCGCGGCCAGCGCCTCGACCTCGGCACTGCTGTGAATGATACCGAGATTGTCGCGCAGCCACTGCACCAAAGCACCCGAAATGGCCACCGACCCCTCCAGCGCGTAGCAAACAGGCGCAGCGCCTAATTGATAAGCCACCGTGGTCACCAAGCCAGCCGCGGACGACACCGGCTTCTCCCCCGTATTCATGAGCAGAAAGCAGCCGGTGCCATAAGTGTTCTTGGCCTCCCCCGGCTGGAAACAAGCCTGGCCCACCAGGGCGGCCTGCTGATCGCCGAGGATGCCTGCTATCGGCACTCCCGCGAGCGCACCCTGCGCCACCTCGCCATACACCTCGCTCGAAGACGCAATGCTCGGCAATACCGCCGCGGGAATATCGAACGTCCGCAGCAATTCTGGATCCCATTGCAGCGTGTGCAGGTTCATCAGCTGAGTGCGGCTCGCGTTGGTCACATCCGTCACATGCCGGCCACCCCGGGTCAAGTGCCACAGCAGCCAACAATCGACAGTCCCGAACAGCACCTCGCCCGCGGCGGCTTTGGCGCGGGCGCCAGGAACATGATCGAGCAGCCACTTGAGCTTCAGGCCGCTGAAGTAGCTGGCCAGCGGCAACCCCGTCGCCGCCCGGAATCGATCCTTGCCACCCACATTGCCACCCTGGGCACCGCCTTGCGCTGAAAAATACGCCACCAGCGGGTCCACCCGCGTGTCCTGCCACACCAAGGCGTTGTGCAATGGCTCGCCGGTGTGGCGATCCCAGATGAGAGTGGTCTCACGCTGATTGGTAATGCCCAGCGCGGCAATGTCGCGGGCGGTCAACTTCGCATTGGCCAGCGCACCCGCGATCACTTCTTCCGTGTTGCGCAAAATCTCCGCTGGAGCGTGCTCCACCCATCCCGGTTGCGGATAGATCTGCGCATGTTCTTTTTGCGCGGACGCCACGGGTTGTCCCATCGGATCGAACACGATGCAGCGCGTGCTGGTGGTCCCCTGATCGAGGGCGGCGATGAAACGCGTCATGGAATGCACTCATAGCCATCGTGACTTGGCGACAGCATACTCATGAATGCACGATACTCATACTCATCATCCACGCCTGATATCGTGCCCGCGTTCCTTGTCCGCCCGCCTCGAGCGTCCGCCTGCGCGGCGCCCGCCCTTCGGAGCCTCACATGTCCGCAGCAGCAGCAACCATCATCAATCGCCGCATCGTCCTCGCCGAGCGCCCCAAGGGCGTACCCACCGTTGCGAACTTCCGACTGGAGCAAGCGACGGTGCCCACGCCCGCGGACGGCGAAGTGCTGCTACGCACGATCTATCTGTCACTCGATCCCTACATGCGTGGCCGCATGAGCGACGCGCCCTCCTATGCCGCGCCGGTCGAAGTCGGCAAGGTGATGGTGGGCGGCACGGTCTCCCGGGTGGTGGAATCCAGGCACTCCGACTTCAAGGCCGGCGACCTGGTGCAGGCGGGGGCCGGGTGGCAGGACTATTTCATATCGAATGGCACCGGCTTGGTGAAGCTCGATCCCAACATGCCGCGCCCGTCCTACGCGGTCGGTGTGCTCGGCATGCCGGGCTTTACCGCCTACATGGGCCTGTTGGACATCGGCGCGCCGAAACCAGGTGAAACGGTCGTGGTCGCCGCCGCCACCGGTGCCGTGGGCTCGGCGGTGGGGCAGATCGCCAAGATCAAGGGAGCGCGCGCCATTGGCATTGCCGGTGGCCCGGAAAAATGCGCGTATGCGGTCCGCGAACTCGGCTTCGAGCAATGCCTGGACCATCGGGACCCGAACTTTCCCAAGTTGCTCGCCCAGGCGTGCCCGAACGGCATCGACGTTTATTTCGAGAACGTCGGTGGCGCAGTGTTCGACGCCGTATGGCCGCTGCTCAACACCTTCGCACGCATTCCAGTGTGTGGCGTGATCTCTCGTTACAACGCCACCGACCTGCCGCCCGGTCCCGATCGCTGGCCGCTGATGCAATCCACCCTATTGTGGAAGCGCATCCGTATGCAGGGCTTCATCATCACCGACTACAGTGCGCGCGTCGGCGAGTTCCGGCACGACATGACGCAATGGGTCAAGGAGGGCCGCGTCAAGGCACGCGAGGACATCGTCGAAGGGCTGGAGAACGCGCCGCAGGCGTTCCTCGGCCTGCTGGAAGGCAAAAACTTCGGCAAGCTGGTGATCAAGGTCAGCGACTGAAGCCGTCAGACGGACTTGCTCATCGGCAGGAACTCGATCCAAAGATCGACTCCCGGGTGCAGCTGGTAGCTAACCCGTTCGCCGGCAACGTAGCCGCGAGCCGCATACAACTTCACGCCCGGCAACGTGGCCATCAGTTCGAATCTGGAAAAGCCCCGCGCCTTGGCCTCGGCTTCGCAACGCTCCAATAGCGCCTGCCCGACTCCCTGGCGGGCGTGATCCGGATCGACGAAGAACGCCCGGATCTTGGCCGCGTCGACCCGGGGATCCAGTTCGCCCGCATCACGATCCGTCTTGGCATCGCCACCGAACAAAGTGCGACGGCGACTCCAACCACCACAACCGATCAATTTACCCGCCGCATCCGCCACGAAGTAGCTGCCATCCCGAATGAGCTGGGTATCGACGCCGAAGGCGCCTCGCAACGCAGCTTCGATCTGCTCCGGCGTGTAGTCGTCCGTACTCAGCTCGCGCGCGGACCGCGCGATCAATACTTCCAGCGCCGACGTGTCCGCCAGGGTGGCGGGGCGAATCTCGTAACCCATTACCAGGCGATTCCGTAGTCCTCGCCATGCCAGGCCGCGGCACCCCACATCGAGCCATGCTGGCGATCGAGATAAATCGCGGTGATTGGCCCCGAGTTGTTCTCCACGAACTCCAGCTTGTACCCCTTGCGCGTCAAATCGGTGCGCACCCAGGGCGGAATCGCGTTCGCCAGGGTCAGCCGGCCAGGAAACGACTCGTGCGCGCCGAACGAATCGCGCATTTGGTAGCTGGTGATGTTGGCGCCCTCGGCCGCCTCCTGCACGTTCATGCCAAACTCGACCACGTTCAGGAAGAACTGCAGCAGGTTCTGATCCTGGGTATCGCCGCCCTGGACCGCGAAAGCCAGGTAGGGCTTGCCGTCCTTCAACGCCAATGACGGCGTGAGCGTGGCACGCGGCCGCTTGCCCGGCGCCACGACATTGAAGGGATTGTCGGCCGGGTCGAGTACGAAGCTCTGCATGCGTTGACTCATGCCGATGCCGGTCTTGCCGGCGATCACCGCTGGCAGCCAGCCACCGCTGGGAGTCACCGACACCACCCAGCCTTCCTTGTCGGCGGCCTCGACACTGGTGGTGCCGAGCCGGAAATGCCGGTCGAACTCCGCCATGGCGGTCGGGTTGGTGGCGCTCCATTTCGCCGGCGGTGTCTTGCCCTTCGTCGTGCTGACCGTATGCCAGTTCGACAGCGTAGCCGCGAACGGATTGCTGCCGTTCTGGAACGGATAAGGATCGCCAGGACGAATGTCGGGATCGTTGCGCTGCGGATTGATGAGCTTGGCGCGCTGACGCGCGTAGTCCTTGGACAACAGCCCCTTGATCGGCTCCTCGGGCGGAAAATAAGGATCGCCGTAATAGAAGTCACGATCGGCGAAGGCCAGGTTCATGGCCTGATACACCGTGTGGATGTAGCGTGCGCTGTTGTACCCCATGGCCTGCAGGTCGAAGTTCTCCAGGATGTTCAGCGCCTGCAGCAAGGCTGGCCCCTGCACCCAGTGCGTGAGCTTGTAGACCTCGATACCCTTGTAATTGGTGCTGACGGGCTCTTCGAGATGCACGCGCCAGTTCGCCAGATCCTCCGGTGTATGCAGCCCGCCAAGCTCACGCGAGCCACGAGAGAATTCCTGCGCGATGTCACCTTTGTAGAAACGATCGTAGGCGGCCATGATGGCCTGCTTGCGCGTCTTGCCGGCTTTGAGCGCCTTCGCCTCCGCCTCGGTCAGTTTGCGCAGCGTGGCGGCGAGATCGGGTTGCCGGAAAATTTCGCCCGCCTCGGGCGCGGCGCGCCCCTTGAACTCGGGCTGCCCCTCATGAACCAGGAAGGTGCGGCGCGACTCGGGCCATTTGCGCAGCTCGTCCTTCCATTTTTCGATGGTCTCGGCAGCCTGCGCCTCGATGGGATAGCCGTCGGCCATTTCGATGGCAGGCGCCAGTACCTCCGCCAGACTCAGCTTGCCGTACTCGGCCAGCATCACCATGATGCCGCCGGGTGTGCCAGGCGTCACCGCGGCCAGCGGGCCGAATTCAGGCGGGTATTCATAGCCCTTGCTCTTGAAGAATTCGGGAGTTGCGCCAGTGGGCGCCACTCCGAGTGCGTTGACGCCGATCACCTTGCCGGTGTGCGGGTTGTAGATCAGCGCCTGGGTCTCGCCGCCCCAGCTCAGCGTGTCCCACATGGTCGAGGTCGCCGCGATCATGGCGCAGGCCGCATCGACCGCGTTGCCGCCCTTGATGAATATCTTGGCGCCCGCGGTGGCCGCCAATGGCTTGCCCGTGACCGCCACCCAGTTCTGGCCGTGCAACACCGGCTTGACCGTTTTGGCGTGCGCACTTCCTACAGCCAGCGCGGTCGCGGCTGCGGTAGCAACGAGGGCACGCTTGGAAAGCTTCTTCCTGGCCATGAGCCCGATCCCCCTCGCTACGAGCTACTCGCCCGCGGCTGCCAATGCCGCCTTGCGCGCCGCCTCGAACTCATCGCCCGCGTTCCAGCTCGGCATGGCATCGGCGTCGGCGATATCGATGCCGGCCCAGAAGCCGAGCTGCGTATCCTCGATCACGCCATCCCAATTCCAGCTATCGGTGAGCTGGTCCGAAGGCTGGTGATAGTTCTTGGCCTCGTAGGCATCGTGCTGTTCCGTGCCCCAGCCCTCGGGGCGGCCGATGTACTCGGTACCGCCTTCGAGGTACAGCGCCGGCACGCCGATCTTGGCGAAGCTGAACTGATCCGAGCGATAGAAGCTGCCACGATCCGGGTACTGATCCGCCTTGACCGTGCGGCCCTGCACGGCCGCCAACCCATCGATCACCGCATCGAGCGAGGACTTCCCCTTGCCGATGTAGGTAACGTCGCGAGTCTTGCCCCACACATTGGCCACGTCGAAGTTGATGTTGGCCGCGATCTTGCCGGCCGGCATGGTGGGATGCGCGGCGAAGTATTTCGAGCCGAGCAAGCCCTGCTCCTCCGCCGCCACGAACAGCAGCATGATGGAACGACGCGGCGGCTTCGGCAGCGCCTTGAACGCCTTGCCGATGGCCAGCACCTCGGCGGTGCCCGAAGCATTGTCCAGCGCGCCGTTGTAGATCTTGTCACCGGTGGCGTCGGGAGCGCCGATACCGAGGTGATCGTGATGCGCGGAGTAGATCACGTACTCGCTGGAGAGCTGCGGATCCGAGCCCTTCAATACGCCATACACATTGGCGGTGGTGGTGCGCTTGATCTTGTTGGTGAACGCCAGCGAGGTGGTGACACCCAGCGGCACCGGCTTGAAGTCCTTGCTCTTGGCCGCCTCGACCAGCTTGTCGAGATCGTTGCCCGAGAACTTCACCAGCTCGCGCGCCGCGTCCTGGGTCAGCCAGGATTCGGCCTGCACGTGCGGCTCATCGCCGGCCGGCAATTTGAACTGCTCGCCCGACCAGGAGGTCTGCACCACCTGCCACGGATAGCCCGCCGACGGCGTGGTGTGAATGATGATGGCACCGACCGCGCCCTGGCGCGCCGCGCTCTCATATTTATAGGTCCAGCGGCCGTAGTACAGGCGCGTGTCGCCGGCGAACATATTCGGATCCCAGTCCGGGTCGTTGTTCAGCATCAGCAGGACCTTGCCTTTCAGGTCCTGACCCTTGAAGTCGTCCCAGCCGTACTCCGGCGCCTGGATGCCGTAGCCCACGAACACCACCTCGGCATTCTTGATGGCGCCCTTGCCGGTCTGCACGCCGCTGCCGGCGATGTACTGGTCCCACCATTTGAAATCGACCGACTTGCCGCCTTTGCTGAAGCTCCATTGCTTGGGCATCTTGGCGTCGATGCCGATCAGCTCGAAGCTTTGCTGCCAGCCGCCATCGGGTCCGCCGGGCTCGAAGCCCATCTGCTTGAGCTGGTCGACCAGGTAATCGCGGGTCTTGGTGTCGCCCGCGGTGCCCGGTCCCCGCCCTTCATATTCATCCGAGGACAAGGTGGCAACCACGCTGCGCAGATAATCCGCCGTGATCTGTTCGCTGGCCGTCTTGGTCTCGGCGCTGAGGGTGGCAGTCTGAGTTGCGGCGGCCGTGGAGGATTCCGGCGCAGGCGGCTCGGGAGCTTTCTTGCAGGCCGACAAGACGAGCGCCGCACCCAATGCGGCCACCAGCGCACCGTGACGTAACCTATCATCCGTCCGCTCGATACCCAGGATCATGCCAACTCCGATCTCGCTGAGGTTCAGCCAGGTAAGTTTCGAGGCGCAAAACTCTACCACCCCAGGCTGCTGGCGCAACCCTGGCATAATGCCTTTTATGCCCGCCACCAAACTTGCTCGTGAGTTCTACGCTCGCGCAACCCTGACCGTGGCTCGCGAGTTGATCGGCATGCACCTGGTGCACCAGAACTCGCACGGCCGCCAGGTCGGACGCATCGTCGAAACCGAAGCCTACCAAGGTCCCAAGGACCTGGCGGCCCACTCGTCCCGCGGCCGTACCGAACGCACCGAGGTCATGTTCGGGCCCGGTGGCTTTTCCTACGTCTACCTTATCTATGGCATGTGGGACTGCATGAACGTGGTCACCGCCACCGTGGACGTGCCCCAGGCGGTCCTGATCCGCGCCCTCGAGCCCATCTCCGGCATCACGCGGACCACCCACGGCCCGGGACTGCTGTGCCGCGCCCTGGGCATCGATCGCCGCATGAGCGGGGTCGACCTGACCGGCCAGGTGCTGTGGATCGAGCGGCCCGGCGACTATCGGCCGCCCCGGCTGGCCCGCGCCACCCGGATCGGCGTGGACTATGCCGGCGCCTGGGCCGCCAAGCCCTGGCGATTTTTCGATCAGGATTCGCCTTATGTCTCCACGGTCAGCGCGGCCCGGCGTCGCCAGGCCCTCGCCAAAGCGTTAAACTCCGCTCCCCCGCATTCTCCAGGCCCGCTCCCGCCGGCCCCGCTCCCATAGACCATGCTTCCCGCCCGCGATCTGTTTTCGTACCGTAAGTATTGGGCCAGCCGGTTCGGCATGGCCCCGTTTCTACCCATGTCGCGCGAGGAAATGCAGGCGCTGGGCTGGGACAGCTGCGACATCATCATCGTCACCGGCGATGCCTATGTGGATCATCCCAGCTTCGGCATGGCCATCATCGGCCGCGTGCTGGAGGCGCAGGGCTTCCGGGTGGGCATCATTGCGCAGCCCGACTGGCGCTCCAAAGAAGCGTTCGAGCGGCTGGGCAAACCCAACCTGTTCTTCGGCATCACCGGCGGCAACATGGATTCGATGGTGAATCGCTACACCTCGGACCGCCGCATCCGCAGCGACGACGCCTACACGCCCGGCGGCCAGGGCGGTCACCGGCCGGATCGTTCCGTCATCGTGTACGCCCAGCGCGTGCGTGAAGCCTACAGCGACGTGCCGGTGATCATCGGCGGTATCGAGGCCAGCCTGCGGCGCATCGCCCATTTCGACTATTGGTCGGAGAAGGTGCGGCGCTCGCTGCTGCTCGACTCCAAGGCCGACCTGCTGGTGTACGGCAACGCCGAACGCCAGATCGTCGAGATCGCGCATCGCCTCGCCAAGGGCGAAACCATCGACGCCATCACCGATCTGCGCGGCACGGTGTTCGCCCGCCAGCGCACTCCCGAAGGCTGGACTGAAATCGATTCGACCAGCATCGACGAGCCCGGCCGCCTGAATCCGCCAGTCGATCCTTATCTCGACACGACCGGGCAGGCGCAGCGAGCCGTTGGGAACGACGCGCCCGCGGTTGCCGCGACCGCGAGCCCCGCACCCGCCGCCTGCAATAAAGAAGCAACCACCGCCGGTACCACGCGCGTCGTTAAGTTCTATCGCCACGTACCGACGGCCGAGCGCGGCCAGTCCGTGATTCGCATGCCCTCGTTCGAGAGGGTCGCGGCCGACCCGGTGTTGTACGCGCACGCCTCACGCATCCTGCATCAGGAAGCCAACCCCGGTAACGCGCGCGCGCTGGTGCAACGTCACGGCAACACGGACGTGTGGCTCAATCCACCGCCGATTCCACTGACCACCAAGGAAATGGACGCGCTGTACGAGCTGCCCTACCGGCGCGTGCCGCACCCGTTCTACGGCAAGGACAAGATCCCGGCCTACGACATGATCCGGTTCTCCATCTCCATCCAGCGCGGCTGTTTCGGCGGCTGCACCTTCTGCTCTATCACCGAGCACGAAGGCCGCGTCATCCAGAATCGCTCGGAGAACTCCATCATTCGCGAGATCGAGACGCTGCGCGATTCGGTGCCCGGCTTCACCGGCGTGGTCTCGGATCTGGGCGGCCCCACCGCCAACATGTACCGGCTGGCCTGCAAGTCGCCGAAAATCGAATCGGCCTGCCGCCGGCCGTCCTGCGTCTATCCCGGCATCTGCCCCAACCTGAACACCGACCACACGCCACTGGTCAAACTGTATCGGCGCGCCCGCGCGCTGCCCGGCATCAAGAAAATCCTGATCGGCTCCGGCGTGCGCTACGACCTCGCGGTGGAATCACCCGAGTATGTGAAGGAGCTGGTCCAGCATCACGTGGGCGGCTACCTGAAGATCGCGCCCGAGGCCATCGGCGAAGGCCCGCTGTCCAAGATGATGAAGCCCGGCGTCGGCACCTACTACCGCTTCAAGGAGCTGTTCGACAAGTACTCCAAGGAAGCCGGCAAGGAACAGTACCTGATCCCGTACTTCATCGCCGCGCATCCCGGCACCACCGACCAGGACATGCTGGAACTGGCGCTATGGCTCAAGCAGAACGGTTTCCGCGCCGACCAGGTACAGGCCTTCCTGCCCTCGCCCATGGCCACCGCCACCGCCATGTGGCACTCGGGCAAGAATCCCTTGAAAAAAGTCACCCACGGCAGCGAAGCCGTGGCGATCCCGAAAGGGCTCAAGATCCGTCGCCTGCACAAGGCCTTCCTGCGCTACCACGATGCCAACAACTGGCCCCTCCTGCGCGATGCGCTGCGTCGCATGGGCCGGGCCGACCTCATCGGCGCCGGCAAGCAGCATCTGGTCCCCATCTGGCAGCCCAAGGGCACCGGCGATGCCCCGGAAGGCCGCCGCTCCGCCCGCTATCAGCAGCGCCAGGCCACCGCCCAGCCCTCCGACGCAGTGCCCGAATCGCCGGCCGCCAAGCCGCAGCGCTTCCGCACCCAGCACACCGGCCTGAAAGGCGTTCGCATGCCCCGCGACAAGCGGCGGTAGCCCCCCCTCAAAAAAAATGCCCGCACTAAGGCGGGCAAATGGGGGGATCGAGGAAAGAAACTCAAGATCGGATATGGGGTCCGCTGGCAATTGCTCCTGCATTGCCAGCATTCCCACCATCCATGGCGGTCAAAATCGGTGAATCAACTGCACCGCTCCCCACAACGTATCGCGGGCCGCCTTGCCCGCCCGCACTTCCTGGGTCTGATACGTCACCGTGTAGCTCAGCTGGGTCTGTTCGAACAGCTGGGTCACCATGCCCACCCAGGCCTCGAAGATCAGCGGCTCGACCTCCGCAGCCGAATACTCCACTTCGCTGTTGCGAAACTGGCCTTGCAGGAACGCGTTGTACGCACGCACCTTGGCGCGAGCGCCGGTGAAAAAGTACAGCTCGGGCCGGCTGTGCCCACGCTCGGCCACCGGCACCGGCGCAGCGATATAGTCGGTCAACTCCGGCGAGAACCCCCACCAGGGCGAATCGAAGCGCCCGATGCGCATGGAAATGGCCGCGCTGGCCTCGGTGAGATAACCGACGCTGCCCTGCAGCGAGGTCTTCACGTCGAAAGTCCCGGACGGGTTCGCGATCCACAACGACTGACGCGCCAGTGTGTAACGGGCGGTCGGCTCGCCGTTGGCCGAAATCTGGTGGGCGTAGCCACGCGGCCGGTCCGAACCGGTGATCCTGTGGATCTGCTCCTGCGCCTGCCGGCTGATTTCCAGGCCCAAGGCCCCGATCGTCAGGTTGCTGACCCAGGCGGTGCGGCCATCGGCGGCCAGCGAGACCCGGCCATTGGCCAGGAACAACAAACTGGCATAAGGCCGATCGTCATACAGCGGCCCCGTGGCGCTCAGATCCCCCGGTGTGAAAGCAATGATCCCAAACTGCATGGCATGATGGACCGAGCCGCCCTGCGGCGACGCCTGTGTCGCCTCCTGCACCGACTGGGGCATCAACCATCGATCCAGCCTGGCCACCAGCGGGTCCAGTGACACGAAACTGTCGCGCGCCGCCGGCCCGCTGACGGTAACCGCCAGGCCGCCGGTGTAGTCGCGATCGCGACCGCCGCCGGCCGCGAACAAATCGTTGTCCAGCTGGATGCGCACACCGCTGACGTCGGCGCTGTCCGCCTCCGACGCACCCGCCGCCGGGCTCACCAAGGACAGGCTCGCCAGCAGCGCAGCGGTAACGGTAAATGCCCTGAATTCGTTCTTGTGCCTGGTCATGGACCACCCAACCTTGGCGGCGCGATGTCTGTTTCGCCCGCTTCCCACATCGATTTTTGCGTGGCTGCTACTTTGCGACAGGCGCGGGGCGGGATAAACGCGGGCGCGGGAATGACATTGATGACTGTAACGCCAGGATTCCACTATTCTGGCCATCAACCTCGACCCCTTGGACCCGACTCGAGATGGACAAGCTGACTTGCATGCAGGCCCTGGTGCGCGTGGTCGAAGCCGGCAGTTTCGCCGAAGCGGCCCGCCGCATGGGCGTGTCGGCGCCCATGGTGACCAAGTACATTGGTCACCTGGAAACCTCGCTGGGTTCCCGGCTGCTGAATCGCTCCACCCACTCGCTCAGCCTGACCGATCCCGGCCAGGCCTATTACCAGCGCTGCGTTCAGCTGCTGGAAGACCTGGAAGAGGCCGAAGCCGCCGCCGGCGCACAGACCACCAACTCGCGCGGTTCGCTGCGCATGAGCGTCTCCACCGATTTCGGCGTCGATCACCTCGGCCCAGTGCTGCTGGAATACTCCCGGCAGTACCCCGACGTGCACATCGACGTGTCGGTCAGCAATCATCTGGTGGACCTGATCGAGGAAGGCTTCGACCTGGCGGTGCGCATCACCGACCAGCTGCGCACCAATCTGGTGGCGCGCAAGCTGGCCACCGCCGCGCTGGTGGCCTGCGCCTCCCCGGCCTATCTGGCGGACCACGGCACCCCGCGGGTGCCGGACGACCTGCAGCGCCACAACTGCCTGACGTTCAGCGACGGCACCCTCGCCACCGAGCAATGGCGCTTTACGCGCGGCGGCGAAACCTCACATATCAAGGCCAGCGGCACTCTGCGTGCCACCAGCAACGAGTTGCTGAAACTGGCCGCCCTGCAACACCAAGGGGTGGTGCTGCAACCGACGTTCAATGTCAGCCACGAACTGCGTTCGCAACAGCTGATCCCCCTGCTGAGCGACTACGACGCCGGCGCCCTCGGCATCTACATCGTCTATCCGCACCGCAAGCACCAGACCGTCAAGGTGCGCAGCTTCATCGACACACTGGTCGGCCGGTGGGGGGACGATTCCGATCGCGATCCGTTCTGGAGCATATAAACAGCGACTCGGGCATCTACTTACGGCCACCCACCCCGCAAACGCCGCGCGCGCGGGTACCTGCAAGGCCGCGTCTCGAAAACGATGGAATCCGACGCCTGTGGTGGACGGCAATCGGCGATGGCACATGGATCTCCTCACTAGTGCGATGGAGGTTCATGTACCCCTATATGACTAAGACGGGATTTTTCGATACCACCCCTATGGGGATGCCGACACAACGTCAAATCTTGCAATTGGATCGCTGCCGCAATCACGATACCGCGGTGCTCTCGCGTTCGCGGCGCAGCATTTCCTCGTGACGCGCAGCGTCGATGGCAGACACGACTTGCCCGACATCGACAGTGCCCTCAGCTTCCCGACGCAAGCCAGTCAACACGCTGTCGGGTTTCAGCTCTCCCTGCTCGAACAACTCCCACATCTCCGTCGCGAAATCGGTTTGCCGCAGCTCGGGTGCGAATTGGCTCAACGTGTCAGTGATGTTCCGGACGTCACGCTTCAACATGGCAAAGGCATTGTTGTTGCCGACCGCATTGACGGCTTGCGGAAAATCAATGATCACCGGTCCTTGCTCGTCGACGAGCACGTTGAACTGCGAGAGGTCGCCATGAATCAATCCGCTGGCGAGCATGCGCACGATCTGGCCGATCAGGAACCGATGATAGTTGCGGGCTACTTCAGCCGACAGCTCCACTTCACCCAGGCGCGGAGCACAATTACCGTCAGAGCCGGTCACCAGCTCCATGATCAGCACGCCGTTGAAGAATCCGAAGGGCCGCGGCACACGAACACCGGCGGCAGCCAGCTGATGTAGCGCGTCGACCTCGGCGTTCTTCCACGCGTTCTCCATTTCCTTCCTGCCGTGGCGCGTGCTCTTCGCCATCGCACGGGCGTCGCGGCTTCCGCGAGTCTTGCGGCCTTCCTGGTACTGCGCACGTTGCTTGAAGCTGCGCTGAGCCATGTCCTTGTACACTTTCGCGCAGCGCATCTCGGCGCCACAGCGGACGGAGTACACAGACGCTTCCTTGCCGCTTTTCAGTTGTCGAACCACCTCGTCGATGACGGCTTCGTCCAACAGTTCCTGCAATCCGGCGGGTAGTCTCATGACACGATCCATAGCCGTCGCCACCTTCCGTGGCTCAGGCGACGCGGGGTTACGAGATTGCTTTCGTCGATCCGTGCGGTAGCGGAAGAATTCACGGCCGCAAGCGCTACGCTGGCTTCACGCAATGGGGATAGCATCGGACACGGCGAATAACCGCCTCGGCCTGGCAAGCTGTAGCCGCTATCCGACGCGCTCAGGGCTTCTGGGGGGAAGGAGGAGCGTTTTCCTTGCGGGCAGCCTTTTCACTCTGCTTCGCTTCGTTACGCTTCTTCTGCAGCTCTTCTCGACGCTTCTTTTCCTGCTTGTAATTCGGTGGCTTGGCCAATGTAGTTTCCTTGGGAAAGTGGGGAAAGACAGGCGGCACCTGCAGCCGAGATTCTAACGATCCGGCGCCGCAAAGGCGATGTGAAATCCTGGGGCCTGGCGCCTAGTCAGAAACAGCGACTCGGGCATCTACTTAAGGTTGTTCCAGCTGCAACTGGCCAAAGGCCACGCCACGCCGGATGTGCAGGCCGAAGCCGACGTAATGAAACTGCTTGGCCAGCCGCGCGCGATACCATTGCGCCGCGCGTAACTCGACATCATTGTCACTGCACGACCGATCAGCGTTGCCGTTCCAGTCCTCGCGCGTCGGCGCAACGCAATACAAGGCGCCACGGCAAATCCGCCCCAGGTTCGCCAGCGCCCGCACCGCCTCCCGATCCGTCATGTACTGCAGCACGTCGTAGCACACCACCAGGTCGAAACGCCCGCGCGGCCGATAACTCGCTAGCGACGCCTGCGTCCAGCCATGGCGTTCGCACAGGTGCTCGCTCACTTCTATGCCGGTGTAACTGGCGCCCCGAAACGCCTTGAGCAGCGTCGGCCGCATCAACCCCAGGCCGCAGCCCGCATCCAGAATGCGCCGCACCGGCAGCTCCAGCTGCTGCACCAGCGCCGCCACCGCCGTCGCCCGCCGCGCCATCTCCCCACGGGTGGTCACCCGCGTGCGGGGATTCTCATAGAAGCGTTCATAGAACGCCGGTCCGAACTGTGCGTCAGCCATGGATGGACAAACTACCTTTTCGCCAGCAGCGGCGATTCATCCAGACGCGCCGGCTTCTCTGGTTTATCAGCGCTGGAGAACCCAGCACGCTCGATGTCCGCGGTAAGTCCCATGAAATGTCGCGGTCCACGCGGGTCTCGCAGACTCGACATGCCTTGATTCCAGGCTTGCAGCATGTTCTTCACGATGCCATGCCATGCCGGCTCATTCCTCGCCAGCTCAATCAGCTCACGCCCCACCGCGACGGCCGACTCGCACAATTGCTCCACCATGGAAGCATAGTTTCGTGGAGCTATGCCCAGGCGGGCCTTGAAGAAGGTTTCGAGCGTCTTTCCTGGCGCCCAGGTGCGTCGCCCGCCGATTGCAAGCCCCGGCTCCTGATTCTTATATCCAGTGTAGGCCTGCGTCGTCACGATGTCATAGACCGGCGCATAGGACACATCATCGTAGGCGGTGTAGTAGAGCGCGATGTTCTTGGAGTGGCAGTCCGCATTGCGAACCACGAAATTGGTGAGCGTCTGCCAACCCAGAATTTCAAGTTGTCGCCGGCGTAACGGGTCGGGGAGATAGTCGCGAGTCGCCGCCAGCACACGCTCCATGGTGGTGGCATATTTCTCATGTGGCGGAAGGCCCAGCAAGCTGCAGGCATCCTCGACACCATGCGTCGGCAGACCATCGCTGTCGACATCGAAGCGCTCCACCAGCAACACGCGCCCATCCTCTGAAAGCTGAGTTTTTGCGACAGGTGCGACGTTCAGACGGGCCAGCACCGACATTGCGTAGTGCTCGTTGAAGGCAAGGAAGGGAGTCCTGTCGCTTGAGCCCTTTACGATGTATTTGGAAGTGCGCAGCGTGGCCTTGCCAGCCGCGGTTTCGGACTCTGCGCCATCAACATCTTCAGGGGCGATGAACTTCGGCACCACCCCTGAAATCGCGGCACGCGCATACCTGCGGACAAGGTCGGTGAACTGAGTGCTCGTCGTCTGTCCGCGCATGAGTGCGGTGAAATCAAGCGGCGTGAGCGGCTCACCAGGCACAACACCTTCCGGAGTCACCGTCACCCGACCGATGCCCGCTCCGCCCACGAGGGCCAACAGTGACAGATCCGTACCGTCGAGATAGCGCCCAAACTCTTCCCGTAGAACGTCGAGCAGAAATCCTTCAGGCAGATTCTGTCGGAAGAAGGGATGCAGATCGCGCGGCCACCGCCAGGATTCCTCTCGTACCGGCATTGCCAGACTCACGAAGTCGGCGGGCTCCTCGGTCTGGTACTTGAGCACATACTCGTCACGTTCGCGATACAGAGCGGCCACCCGCTTGCCACGGACGTGAACGTCGAGCTTCACGACCGTGGATCCCTACGCTGTTCGGCGAGCACATCTTCGAGTGTGCGTTGATGACCATGCTCGACAACCCGCAGCTCATATCCAGCGGCCTCCAGCAAACGTAACAACACCGCGACACTCATATCGCCCTTCGCCAGGTTCTCCATACGCGACACCGTGGAACGTGTAACGCCCGCCCGTTGGGCAAGCTCATCTTGGGACAAACCGGCATGTCGCCGGGCCTGTCGCAGTTGTTCTGCCACATCCGCTAACGCCAGCATATGTGCTCCGTGGGCCTCAAAATTAGGTATTGCATGGCATATTGTAGCCCAAAGCGCACAGTCGTATATACCAAAATGTGCCCCTCAGGGCACATTTTTAGGCCGAAGTGCTTATTTTGTGCTCTCAAGCGCACATTTTCGAGTAGTCGCGAGCCGCGCCTCCCAGTGTTCCATATAGAGAACCATCCGCCAAAGTTCTCTATATGGAACACAGTCCAACGTGAATGCTCTTCCCATGGAACGGCGTCAACCGCCCCTGGGTCAACCACTTGATTGCCCGCGTCCGCGTCCCAAGGTAGTGCCACATGTCCCATCAGGGTCCACGCCATGTCTATCCGTAACCCGCGCTCCTGGATGTGGGCGGAAGCCTGCGAAATGCTCGAGCAGGCACAACGCCTGCAGCGCCAGTTCTTCCGTTTCGGCCACGGCGTCGAAGCGCAGCCGCGCTGGGAACCGCCGGTGGACATCCTGGCCGAGCAGGACAGCCTCGAAATCACAGTGGCCCTGCCAGGTGTGGCGCCCGAGAACGTACGCGTGCATCTGACTTCGGGCGAGTTGCGCGTGGTCGCGGGCCGCGCCGTTCCGATGCGGGAATGCACCAAGGCGGTTCACCGCTTGGAAATCCCTTATGGACGTTTCGAAAGACGCATCGCCTTGCCCACCGACCATTACGAGTACGAATTGTTGGAACAGGCCTGCGTCAACGGTTGTTTGGTATTGAGACTCGCACGCAAACAGCGGGAGCTGACATGACCGACCAAGAACGACAGAACCAAGACAGCACCACGGGTTCCACCGTGACGGATGACATGCTGATCATCCTGCCGGTGCGCAACCTCGTGCTGTTCCCTGGCACGGTGCTGCCGGTCGCCATCAATCGCGAACGCTCGCTGGCGGGCGCGCAGGAGGCCGTGCGTGCGCACGGCAAGATCGGCTTTCTGTTGCAGCGTGATCCCGAAACCCAGGAGCCGGCGGGCGAGGACCTGCACATGATTGGCACCGTGGCGAGCATCGTCCGCTACGTGACCAGCCAGGACGGCTCGCACCACCTGGTGGTTCAGGGCGAGCGGCGTTTTCGCGTGCTCGATTTCCAGCCGGGCATGCCTTTCATGATGGCGCGCGTCGAGTACCTGAACGACTCGGGCGCGGCCTCCAACGAAGTGGAAGCACGTGCGCTCAACCTGAAGCGCCTGGCCGCCGAGGCCGTCTCGCTGTTGCCGCAGGCGCCCGCCGAACTGGGCAACGCCATCCAGGCGGTCGAATCGCCTTCGACGCTGGTCGACCTGGTCGCCAGCTTCATGGACATCCGGGCCGCCGAGAAACAGCAGCTGCTCGAAATGTTGAACCTGCGCACCCGCCTGGACCGGGTGAGCGAGCTGCTGACCAAGCGCATCGAGGTGCTGCGCCTGCAGCGCCAGCTCGAGGAGCAGACCCGCGAGGCCATCGACGAGCGTCAGAAGGAAGTGCTGCTGCGCGAGCAGATGCGCCAGATCCGCAAGGAGCTGGGCGAGGACGGCGAGTCCGGTGAAGAGCTGCAGGAGCTGCGCGAAACCATCGACAAGTCCGGCATGCCCGAGGAGGCGCTGGAGCAGGCTCGCAAGGAATTGAAGCGCCTGGAGCGCATGCCCGACGCCAGCGCCGAGTACTCCATGCTGCGCACCTGGATCGATCTGATGGTCCAGCTGCCCTGGGCCAAGCTCGACGACGAGGCCATCGACATCGAACGCGCGCGCCGCGTGCTCGATGAAGACCACTATGGCCTGGAGAAGATCAAACGTCGGATCATCGAGTACCTGGCGGTGCGCAAACTGAATCCGCAGGGCCGCAGTCCCATCTTGTGCTTCGTGGGCCCTCCGGGCGTGGGCAAGACCTCGCTCGGCCAGAGCATCGCGCGCGCGGTTGGCATCAAGTTCGCCCGCGTGAGCCTCGGCGGCGTGCACGACGAGGCGGAAATCCGTGGCCATCGGCGCACTTATATAGGTGCGCTGCCGGGCAATATCGTCCAGGCCATTCGCAAGGCCGGAACCCGCAATCCGGTGATCATGCTGGATGAAATCGACAAGCTGGGCGCCGGCATCCAGGGCGACCCGTCCTCGGCCTTGCTGGAAGTGCTGGACCCGGAACAGAACAACACCTTCCGGGACAACTATCTCGGCCTGCCGTTCGACCTGTCGAAAGTGATGTTCATCGCCACGGCGAACATGCTCGACACCATTCCGGGGCCGCTGCGCGACCGGATGGAGATCATCGAGCTCACCGGTTACACCGAAGAGGAAAAGGTGGAGATCGCCAAGCGCTACCTGGTCAAACGACAGCTGGCGTCCAACGGCCTCACAGCCGAACAAGCGGACATTACTGATGCCGCACTACGTCAGATTGCGCGCGATTACACACGTGAGGCTGGCTGCCGTAACCTGGAGCGCACCATTGGCGCGGTCCTGCGTAACGTGGCCGTACGCATAGCCGACGGCAGCATCGAGCGGCAAACCGTGGACGTGGCCGACGTACCGGTCATCCTGGGCGCGCCCCGCTTCGAAAGCGAAGTGGCCATGCGTACCAGCGTCCCTGGAGTCGCGACCGGCCTGGCGTGGACCCCGGTGGGCGGTGACATTTTGTTCATCGAGGCCACACGCGTGCCGGGCGGCGGACACTTCATCCTGACCGGCCAGCTGGGCGACGTCATGAAGGAGAGTGCGCAGGCCGCGCTGTCGCTGGTGAAGTCGCAGGCCGAACGCCTGCACATCGATCCAGCCATCTTCAAGCGCAGTGACGTGCACATCCACGTACCCGCCGGCGCCATCCCCAAGGACGGCCCGAGTGCGGGCGTGGCCATGTACACAGCCCTGGTGTCGCTGTTGACGGGCAGAATGGTCGGCAGCGACCTGGCCATGACGGGCGAGATCAGCTTGCGCGGCCTGGTGCTGCCGGTGGGCGGCATCAAGGAGAAGACGGTCGCCGCGCACCGCGCCGGCATCCGCAAGGTACTGTTACCGGCCCGCAACCGTAAGGATGTGGAAGACATACCACAGAGCGTGCGCGATGAACTCAAGTTCGTCTTCTGCGAGCGTGTCGACGACGTGGTGCGTGAGGCATTGGGACTGACGCCTGACGCGGCATCCATTACGGCGGCGGCCTGAGGCGCAGCCGCGGCATTTGCGGCTCATACGAAGCGACACGGCCTCCACCGGTGGCCGTGTCGCCGAGCGTCGGCAGCACGTACCTGTGGCCCAGGTCACAGTTTCACCAAGTGGGCAACGTGCCTGTCGCTGCTTGAATCGCAACTGAATACCCCGCGTCGGCCATCATATCTCTCACTGTGCGGCGCTATGCACTCAGCATGAAAGCGCATTGCAAGATGCTGCGGAAAAGAGTAATCAGAGATTGACCGAGTGTGGCATGCGTCAAGTGCGACGCCCAAGTGTGACACTAGTTGCGTCAAGTCGAAGGAACCTGCAAGGCAAGAACGAATCTTCTTAAGTATGCGTTGAGTGTTTTCTACCCAAGTGGAGGGCGCTTCGATGTCAGACAGCCCGATGACAAGCTCACAGCATGCTGCGAACTCGCAGCGCGGCGAGAATTTCGTCGAGTCACTGAGTGCCTATAGCCGGTTTCATCGCGCCCAACACTGGTCCGGCACGTTCGGCGAGTTTCTACGCACGATAGTGCCTGGAAACGCCCGACAACTGGCGCGCACCAGTCATGAATACCTGTGGGACATGCTTAACTGGCATGGCCAGACCGCCGCTGCCGGCAACGGCCCGGCCGGCGCCAATGGCGCCGCGAGCAATGGCGGTTCCGCGAGCAATGACAGTGGCGCCGGCAGCAAGGAGCTGTTCAAGCGCGAACTGTACGGCATCGACGAGGCCCTGGGCCGGGTGGTCGACTACTTCAAGGCCGCCGCCGCGGGCTCCGACGTGGGCCGGCGCCTGCTGCTGCTGCTCGGCCCGCCCTCCGGCGGCAAATCCACCATGGCCATCCTGCTCAAGCGCGGCCTGGAGGAATACAGCATCACCGATGCCGGCGCCATGTATGCGCTGCAGGGCTCGCCCATGCACGAGTCGCCGCTCAACCTGGTGCCCGCCAGTCTGCGGAGCGAGTTTCGCGAGACCTACGGCGTGGAGATCAAGGGCGAACTGAGTCCCTGGGCCCGCGACCGGTTGGAGCGCGAGTTCGAGGGTGACTTCCTGCGCATGCCGGTCGAGCGCATCTTCCTGTCGGAGGCCTCGCGCGTAGGGGTGGGTACGTATGCGCCGCATGACCCCACCACCGCCGACCTGGCGGACCTGGTGGGGTCGGTTGATCTATCCAAAGTGGCGCAATACGGCGACGAAGGCGATCCTCGCGCCTGGTCGTGGTCCGGCGCGGTCTACGCAGCCAGCCGCGGCGTGCTGGAAATGATCGAAATCCTCAAAGTGAAGCGCGAGTTCCTGTACCTGCTGCTGACCCTGACCCAGGAAAAGAACGTCAAGGTGTCGCGCTTCCCGCTCATCTATCTGGACGAGACCATCCTGGCGCACACCAACCTGGCGGAATTCCACAAGTTCCTGCAGGAGAAGGAGAACGAGGCGCTGCTCGACCGCATGGTCATCGTCAAGGTGCCCTACACGCTGTCGTACAACGACGAAGCCCGCATCTATGCCAAGCTGGTGTCGGCGGCGCCGGCGTTCCGCGACGTGCACCTCGACCCACACGCGCTGCGCCTGGCTTCGGTGTTCGCGGTCCTGACCCGTCTGTTCAAACCGGAACGGGAAGGGCTGGATTTGTCCAAGAAGGTCCGCCTGTACGCGGGCGAAACCGTGGAAGGCTTTCCGGAAACCGAACTGGGACGCCTGCGCGCGGAGGCACCGGAGGAAGGGCTGACCGGCGTGAGCCCGCGCTTCATCGTCAACTCCATTTCCAACGCCATCACCCGCAGCGACCGGCGCAGCCTGACCAGCATGGAAGTGCTCCTGGCGCTGAAGGACTCTATCGAGACCGACGCCCGCATGGATGCCAAGGCCAAGAAGCTCTGGATCGATTACCTGGTGCTGGCGCGCAAGGATTTCTACAACCGCTGGGTCAAGGAGGACGTGCATCGCGCCCTGTTCGCCTCGTTCGAGGACGAAGCCCAGCAGCTGCTGGACAAGTATCTGGACGAAGTCGAGGCCTCGCTCGACCACCGCGAGGTCACCGATCCGATCACCGGCGAATCGCGGCCGGCGGACGAGCGCTTCCTGCGTTCGGTGGAGGACAAGATCAAGGTGTCCGACTCCGGCAAGCTGACCTTCCGGCAGGAAGTGGTGCGCAAGGCCATGGTGGCCTACAAGGTGGGCGAGAAATTCACGCTCAACAGCCACTCGCGCATGCGGGAAGCCATCGAGCAGTACTTGTTCGAGGAACGGCGCGACGTGTTGCGGCTGGTCACTTCGGCGGCGCGGCCGGATGACGAGGCCCGCAAGAAGATTTCCGCGGTGCAGGAGCGCCTCACCAGCGAATACGGGTACGACGAGCACAGCGCCAAGGAGGCATTGAGCTACGTCACCACACTGCTGGCACAGGAGTGAACGGAACCGGCAACGACCTACGACAGTTTCGAGATTGACATGAGCAACCCTCCTGATGATGGCAGCGACGATCGGGGCGGTGCTGCAAGTGCGGGCCCCAGCGACGCTGGCTGGTACGATCTGTTCTCGCGCGGTGCGCGAGATTGGTTGCGCCACAACGAAAAGGTACGTGATGCGGTTCGGCAGCACCTGCCACAAATCGTGGCTGGCGCCGATGTCCTGAGCGGCGGCGCCAGCACCGTGCGCGTACCGGTGCGCATGCTGGAGCACTATCGTTTCAAGCTGCGCCCGCCGCAGGAGCCGCAAGGCGTGGGCCAGGGGCAGGCCAAGCCGGGCGACCGCCTGGGCAGGCCGCAGCAGGAAGGCGACGAGCGCGGCCAGGGCGGCAACGAGGAAGGCGGCATCCAGTACACGCTGGAATTCCGCATCGACGACATCGTCGATTGGCTGTGGGAGGAAATGCAGCTGCCCAACCTCGAAGCCAAGGCCGGCAAGTCGCGCGAGGACGATTGGACCCGCGAAGGCTGGGACCGGCGCGGCGCGCGTTCACGGCTGGATCGACGCCGTTCCATGAAAGAGTCGATCAAGCGGCGCGGCATCCAGAGCGCGAGCGGCACCGATTCGCCTTCCTTCACCGATGAGGACCTGCGCTTCCGGCAACTCGCCAAGCGGGAAGCGCCGACCATGCAAGCCGTGGTGCTGTTGCTGCTGGACGTATCCGGCAGCATGGGCGAGCGCGAACGCCAGATCGCCAAGACCTTTTTCTTCTGGGCCATCCAGGGCCTGCGGCGCCAGTACCGGCATCTCGACCTGGTGTTCGTGGCCCACACCTCGGAGGCGTGGGAGTTCCAGGAAGAGGAATTCTTCCACGTCAGCGGCACCGGCGGCACGGTGGCCTCCACCGGACTACGCAAGGTGCGCGAAATCATCGACGACAGGTTCAGTCCGGCGCAGTACAACGTCTACCTGTTCTACGCCTCGGATGGTGAGAACTTCCCGTCCGACCAGCCGCAGGCCCAGGAGGCGCTCGAGGACCTGGCGGTCGATTGCAACTATGCGGGCTTCCTGGAGATCGCCCCGCTGGCCGGCAACGTGCCGGACAGCGAACTGGGCCAGCTGTTCAACCAACTGGCCGAACAGGACAACCACGTCGGCGCCTACCGGGTCAGCAGCACCGATGAGATCTGGGACGCGGTACGGCACTTTTTCGGTCAACAGTCGGAGTGAGCATGGACGACTGGCGCCAACAGATTGTGAACATCGAGCAGCTGGCCCGGGCCCAGGGGCTCAAGTACCACCCGGTGGAGTTCGAGGTGGTGCCCGAGAGCTTCATGACCGAGATCGCCATCTACGGCCTGCCCGTGCGCATGCCGCACTGGTCGTTCGGGGTGCGCTACATCTACCAGCTCATCCAGCACCGGATGGGATTGTCGCGGCTGTTCGAGGTGGTCTTCCCAGGCAACCCCGGCCGTGCCTACATGGCCAAGTCGAACAGCACCGCGGAGAACGTACTGGTCACCGCCCACGTGCTCGGCCACGCGGACTTTTCCGCCAACAACATGCTGTTCCGTCGCAGCCAGGACCAGGTCGGCGAACACATCGTCGAACAGGCGGCGGCGCATGCCCGCCAGATCGGCATGGCGATCCAGGAACACGGACTGGAGCGCGTGGAAGCGGTGCTCGATGCCGCCCTGTCGCTGGAACAGCACATAGACATCGACCAGGGTGTGCGGCGCGAACTCTATGCGGAATTGACGCCAGAACCCTCGCAACCCCCGGATACCGAATTCGCGCGTCGCTATGCCGCGCTGGGTCCGGATACCACGCGACCCAAACCCACCGGCGCCCCGAAGCGTGCTCCGATCCCGCCGCATCCCGAAAAGGATTTGCTGTGGTTCATCGCGCACTACGCTCCGGAACTCGAACCGTGGGAGCGCGACATATTTCTCGCGGTGCGCGAAGAGTCGTTCTACTTCTATCCCGTCTTCGCCTGCCAGATCATGAACGAGGGATGGGCCTCATATTGGCACGCGAGGCTGCTGCGCGAAGCCGACTTCCTGCCGCAATCGGCCTACGTGGATGCGATCAAATGCCACTCGGACGTGGTGCGTCCGACCGCGTCGGGCGAAAATGTGGCGCTGGCCACCAATCCCTATCATCTGGGATTCTCGATCTGGGAAAGCATCGTGGCCGAACAGGGCCTGGAACAGGCGCGGCGCATCATGAGCGAGGACGACGATTTCGCCTTCGTACGCAATCATTTGACTCTGGACCTGGCCCGGCAGCTGCATCTGTTCCGTTACAAGGATCAGAACAATGGCACCTACATCGTGCAGGGGACCGACCTGCCGTTGCTGCACGATGCCTTGCTGGCGCCCAAGTATGGCTTCGGCGCCCCAACGGTCAGCGCGACGCGCATTCACGTCGACGGCAAACTGGAACTGCTGCACGACCACAAAACAGATGGCCGTGGTCTGGACTCGGAACGAGGGCGCCGGGTGCTCGAATACATTGCGCGCGTCTGGCGTCGTCCCGTCACCATCACCACCATCGACAACGAGGATAATCCGGTGGAGATCAGCGTCACGCCCGAACCGGCGGCCGGCTGACCCGCCGCATCGAAACCTCAGTTCAGGAATGCGCTGCGGTGGTCGCGGATGAAGTCATCGAAGGTCCGCGGCTCGCGGCCCGTGATGTCCTTCACCACCGAGGTGGGGGCGATATTGATCAGGTTGGAGGCGCAGGCATCCCACAATTCGAGGGTTGCCTCGACCATGACGGGAGCGGCGCCCGATGCCTGTAACCGGCCACGCGCTTCATTCGCCGTGATATCGAGATAGCGCACGGGTTTGTCCAGCACCTGGCTGAACCGCGCCGCGACTTCCGAATAGCTGATGGATTCACTGCCGGTGACGGTGTAGGTATTGCCGGCATGGGCGGGGTCGAGCAGCACCGCGGCACCCACGTCGCCCACATCGCGGGCATCCACGAACGTCCATTTGCTGGCGCGGAATGGCCCGGCGATGACGTTCTGCTGGGCCACCGCGGGGGCGAATTGCAGCAGGTTCTGCATGAAAAAGGTCGGCCGCAAGTGCGTGACCCGCAAGCCGCTGCCCTGGGAACAGCCCTCGAGCAGTCCCAGCCAGCGCAACGCCCGGGCGCAACACAGGCCGGAATTGGCGCCGACTCCGGACAACTGCACCACCCGGGAGACTCCCGCCTCCTTGGCGGCGCACATGAATCGTTTGTGCAATTCGGCCATGCGGGGCGACAGCGAGGAAGCCAGGAAAGCCGCCTCGACCCCCTGGAGGGCGGCCCTGAGGCTGGCATCGTCGCTCAAATCGCCGCGAAAAACCTCAATATTAGGCGAAGATATACGCAACTTGGCGGGATCGCGCACGAAGGCGCGCACTGCAACGGGCTTATCCGCCAGGCTGGCAAGGACCGCCTGACCTACATTTCCCGACGCACCGGTCACAAGAAACATCGCCTCTCCGTCAAAGCTGCGGGGTAAAGGGTTCAACCCACGATGTTGCTACATTAAGGGGCCGGACCGCCCGGGTAAACCTGGGCCGGGCAAACAGTCTGGTGCACAATGGTCATGAATCCCCGCCTACCAATTCCGCGGGTCCTGCCCGGCCGCCCGGGCGGGCAGGTATCTTCTGACCCATTGATCGGGAACCGGCTGATTGAACAATTTCAGCGATATCGTCGCCTATGTCCGGGTAGTGGAAGCCCGCAGTTTCGTCGCGGCGGCCCAGACCCTGGGCATGTCGCCCTCGGCGATCAGCAAGGCGGTCAGCCGCCTCGAGGAGCGCCTGGGCGCGCGCCTGCTCAACCGCACCACCCGCTCGCTCAGCCTGACCGACATCGGCAGCAATTTCTATGACCGCTGCCGCGAGGCCTTGAGCCAGCTCGACCAGGCGGAAAGTGAAGTATCGGACGCGCGAGGGGTTCCTCGCGGACGGTTGCGCGTCGATGTGCCGTCCCAGCTGGGACGCTTGCTCATCGTTCCCGCATTACCCCGCTTCATTGCCCAGTACCCTGAGATCAGCGTGCAGATGAGCATGAACGATCGGGTGGTGGACCTGGTGCAGGAAGGCATCGACGCGGCGCTGCGGGTCGGCAACCTGAGCGACTCCAGCCTGATAGCCCGCCGCGTGGCGCAACTGCGGGGCATCACTTGCGCGTCCCCAGAATTCATCGAACGGCATGGCGAGCCGCGCGACCCCACGGAACTCGAACCCGAACATTGCATCGCCATGTTCCGGCTCGGCACTCAGCAAATCCGCGACTGGCTGTTTCGCAAGGGGGAGGTCGAGCATTCGATCGCCCCCTCGGCCCGCCTGTCGTTCAGCGACCCCGAATCCGCGGTGGCTGCTGCGGTCACAGGCGCGGGATTCGTGCGGACCCTGGACTTCTCGGTGGAA
>Ga0182745_1000162_pt1 | contig 87034 bp, 62 predicted proteins | sample eDN3rd30CKraftBY_FD_128523 | JGI IMG/M metagenome (GOLD analysis project Ga0182745, IMG submission 128523) | Enriched backyard soil microbial communities from Emeryville, California, USA - eDNA 3rd pass 30_C Kraft BY (version 2) (version 2) | ecosystem: Environmental > Terrestrial > Soil >...
TCCCCCGTCCCCCGTCCCCCGCAACCAACAACCAACAACCAACAACCAACAACCAACAACCAACAACCAACAACCAACAACCAACAACCAACAACCAACATTCCATGGCTCGGTCTAAGCGACATCAACTGACCGTCGCCGATTATGCGGTGGTGGCGCTCTGTCCATCGCTGATCGTGTTGCTGTTGGCCAGCCTGGTCTACTTCGTTGTGCTGTGTATTTATCACGGCCAATATTCCAGCCGGCTGGGCTACATCTGGTTCATGTTCATTCTCGGTGCCGTCGGCATTGCGAGGATTTCGATCGAGCAGAGCCGCGGTTATGCCACCGGCTATGCCGCGGTGCTGGGATTGGCGACGTTCGTGTCGTTGTCCCGGTTTCAGACGTTCAGCGGTTCAGCGGCGGCGCTGGCCCCGCTGGTCAACCTACTGTTGATTGCCACCGTTTGGTTGCTCGCCGACCGGATCACTTACGATTGCACGCTGATCGACGACGATCAGGACGCCAGTGGTCAAGGTTTGCTCGATGGGTTGTCGTCGCGAGCTGGCGAGGTAACGGGTGAAGCGGCCATGGCCACCGCGGCACCGAAGCGACGCCGCCGTGGACGCCAGCCCGGCCGTACCGTGCTGTGGTTGACTGCCGCAGCGCTGCCGCTGTTCGGGATCGGCCAGTTTCTACTGCGCTCTGACCCGCAACTCCTAAGCTCAGCCGTGTTCGCGCTGGCCATCTACCTGTTCGCGACCCTGTCGCTGTTGGTCGCCACCAGTTTTCTTGGTATTCGGCGGTATCTACGGCAGCGCGAGGTCGACATGCCGGCCAACGTCTCGGCCGCCTGGCTCGGCGGCGGCGTGCTGATGACAGCGCTGATTCTGGCCCTGTGTTTTATGTTGCCTCAGCCCGGACGCATGCTGGCCAATTTCGAACTGCCGGCAGCCTTGCAATCCGCTGATTGGCTGTCGCCAAGCCGCTACGGCTGGGGCAGCGAAGGGGCTGAGCTCGGGCAACACGATGCGGCAGCCTCGGCAACACCGGGCGAGGCCGAGCGTCCCGCGCAGAGCCAAGGAGGCGGGCAGCGGGCCGGGGAGCCATCGGGTGGTGAGCCGGCAGGAGAGGCAGAGGGGCAGCAAGGCAGCGGGCAGGCAGGGAACGAGCAAGGCGGTGGTGAGCCGCAGGGGGGCAGAGCCGAAGAACGTTCGGGCGGGAGACAGCAGGAGAGTGAACAAACTTCGGGGGCTGACAGGGAGCGAACTGGCAGCGACTCACAATCGTCGCAAACCGCTGATTCCGATTCATCGTCAGCCAGTCGTGATTCGCAATCGAGCCACTCGGCTTCGCAGCCCCAGCAGGACCAGCCCAGCAGCGACGCAGATCGCGGTGACGAGCCGAGTGAATCGTCAAGCAACGCCGCAGAACAGCAACCAGCCGATGCGCCACCGCCGCAATCCGCTGGCTCCCAGCCGCCTACGCAGCCGCCACCAACCCCATCGCCGCTGAGCCAGTTTCTGCCCTCGCTCAGTGGCATCATCAAGCTGCTGATCTATGGGATTCTGTTGGCGATCCTAGCTGCATTTTTGTGGCTGCACCGAGCGACCCTCGCCGACTTTTGGCGGCAGTTGATGGCCTGGCTGGCGGGCCGCGGACCGGCACCTACGATCGCTACCGCTGCTCCGCAACCTGCTTTCCTGTCGGCTTCGCCACGGCCGTTCGCTTCGTTTTCCAATCCGCTGCAATCCGGTGCCGACCCGCGCCGTGCGGTCGTGGAGACCTTTCAAGCCGCCGAAGCCTGGTATCGCGAACAGGGACAGCCACGCAGACTCGACGAGACGCCGCAGGAGTTTGCACAGCGGCTCCGCGGCGTCGACGCCGCCGATCGACAGGCCCTGCTGCGATTGACCGATGCCTACAACCGGATCGTCTATGGCGGTGGCGGAGCCAGCCAACGCGATCTGCAAAGCGTTCAGTTGGTCTGGCAATCGTTCAAGCTCAAGGCGCCACTTCAAGCGTGATCGGTTGTGATGTCAATCCGCCGTCGACGTTGCCGGTCAGGAAAAACTGACGTTTGCCGAGCTCGGCAATCTGATCGGCGGTGATGAAGAATTGGCGTTCGGATTCGTTTTGGCGGATCAGTAGGCCGTTGAGTCCGATGTTGTCAACATACACGCCGTGCGGCAGATTGCGACCGGAGGTCTCGTTGCCGAGCGACACTTCGTTCTCAAATCCTGTTTCCCGGTCAGCACGCACCCGCAACGAAATCGTCTGACCCCGCCGGATGGTGACGACGGAATCGGCATCGAAAGCCACGGCCTCTTCCGCATCGGGATAGATCGCCAGCGTGATTTTTCCACGATCGGCTAACCGCAGCGGCCCGAGCTCGCCAGCCTGCCGTTCGACGCGACGCCCATTGATCGTCGCCTGTGCGGTGATCATCGGTTTGACTTCGCCGTCCCAGGTCACGGCATCCTCCGCGGCCCAGATGTTGCCGACCGCGAAGTGCTGGCCCGGCTGCACCGTGACCGGAAAATTGCTCTGCAGCCCCGGCGGCAGCCCGGCGATCTCAAAGGTGATCTCGCCGTCAAACTCATCCACTCGGTCGGCCCGTACCAGGAATTCACGGCCGCTCCCACGCCGCAGCTCCGCATGAATTGGATTCAACTTGGGGATGAAACTCGGAACCGCCGGACGCAATCGCAAGCGATACCGGTACTCCTCGCCCCCCTCACCGCGCACATCGCGGAGCCGAATCAAATAACGACCATCGTCGGGCGCCTGGAACCGCAAGTAACTGTCGCGGCCGCGCGTTTGCGTCGGTTCATCATCGTTCAAAAAGGGGACATCAAACACCGGTAAGCCGTTGGTCAACGGTTCTTCGCCTTCATCCAGTGGACGGACGATGTAAGCCGGCTCACCCAGCGTATGGACGGTGCCGGTGGTACCAAAGTAAGTCCAGCGGTTGCCCATACCGGGAAAGACATCGAACCCCGAGTCGGCGCCCCGCGGGTAGAGCCACAACCGCGTGACTTCACCGGATGCATACAGGTACTCGCCGAGCTTCATCTCTTCCCAGGCAAACAAGCGGAAGTCGCTCGTTTGCCGGCTGTCCTTGCCGCGGAACGTGAAGTACGAATCGCGAACCGCTTGCAACCGCGTGCGCAGGATCGGCGCCGCGGAAGCGTCACGAACTTCGATCACGCTATCCAGGCGGCTGTTTAGCCCCGACGTATCGGTCTCGATCACCCACAGCTCACCTGCGCCGGCTTGGAAGGCGAACCAATCCTCCTCCGCCGGCTCGGCAATCGTGCCGGTGACTTCCGCCCCGCGCGGCAGTTGCAGCGCCCCCTCGGCGCCGATCGCTGCTGACAAGGGCTGAGACTGACGCAGTGCCGATTCTTCTAAAACACTGGTTGTCCCCGTATCCAAAAAAATGTCCGCGACCGGCCGTTCCACATGGCTAGGCCGTTCGCGTTCGATCTCCGCGCTCCGTAGATCACGTCGCACCAAATTGCCGTCCAGCAGTGAAATCGTCACCTGCGAGCCGTCGTGACTGATCGCTAAATCGGTCGCGGCTGCATCTAACGGTGGCAGTGTCGCCAGCGGCGTCCAATCGACCGTCGATAGCAGCTTCACATTCCCGCTCCGAGCGACAACGATCACTGCGGAGCCATCGGGCGTCAGCGCCACCTGCGTCAGCGGCGACTCATCGAGGAATCGCGCGGCGATGATCGGGTTGGTCCGCTCATCGGTTTTGGAAACCAATCGCCAGACCCGCAGGCGACTGTCGGCGCTTCCGGCCAGCACCTGTTGGCCATCGGGAGTGACCGCAACCGTCAGGACCTCAGCGGTTGGCTGGCTCATCGTATCGAGGCGGCGGCCGGTTTCCACCTGCCAAACCTTGACGGTTTCATCAGCGCTGCCGCTGACCAGCACCTGTCCATCAGGTGAAAACGCCAACGTAAACACCGCCCCGTTGTGCCCGTCGAGGCGGCGGATCGGCGTTCCGCTGGCAGCATCCCACAGGATGATCTTGTGGTCGTAACCGGCGGTGGCGACCAGACGCTCGTCGGGTGAATAAATGGCGACCTGAACATCATCCTGATGCCCGATCATTTCACTCAGGAGTTCGCTCGTCGCCAGATCGTAAATCGCCGCCCGTCCGTACAGCCCCGTGACACCCGAAGCGACCAACAGTCTTCGTCCGTCAGCGCTGAAACGCAGCGAGTGGATCTTGCCAGGTTGCGGCGGCAGTTTTCCGATCGCCGTGCCCTCGCTGCCCGTTAACTCCACTTCACCGAACCGCCCGATCGCCAGCGCATCCGCTCTTCCGGCCAGCGCCGTGATCGGCAGCGCCCTGTCCGTCAAACGCGCGATCGTCGGCACACGCAGTTCACGCCTGGGCTGTGGAGTTCCCTCCGGGCCAGTCGCTCCTTGCTCGATCCAGGATGCCAACATTGCCAGTTCATCTTCGGTCAGCTCTCCGGCGCCATCGGGCGGCATCTTGGGTTCGAGCTTTCCGGTCGCCATCAGCAACATCCGACTGCTGTCGGCAACACCCGGAGTCAGCGCTGGTCCTGAGTCGCCGCCGCGGAGCATGTCGGTCGGCGTTTCGATCACGAATCCGCCTTGTTGTTCATCGGCCGTGTGACAGGCGAGGCAGTGCGTCTGCAAAATCGGCCACACGTCGCGCTCGTAATCGACCGGTTCAGCGGCGGAGAGCGTCAGGGCAGGCAGGAGCCATACGCCACCCGCAAGCACGCGAATCACATGCAGGTTGCAGTTCCTGAAAAGATTCATGGTCAACAGGTACAGAAGGAGGTGGAGCCAAGTCGAATCAATAAAGATTATAATTGATGGCTTTGATCAGCCGTCACGCGTTAAGCAGCACAGGCCATGCTATTCGCAGAACATCTAAGCAGTACAGGACGTTTGATGTTGCTGCCTTTACTCGTCAATGATTGAATGTGAACTCAGTACTGGCCAACACGCTCCAAAACGCATCTTCGATCGCCTGACGGCGATCGTCGCCGTATTCTGCCATCACTGCGAGCAACGATTGGCTTTCTGCATCACTTGGGCTGCGCGATAACGCTGCCACAAACAGATGCTCGATGATCTGTTGGTTGCTGAGTCGCTGATCCACGAGTTGTGAGATCGTGCCCGCAGGATCGGCAAGTTTTGGATTGAGCGTATCTCCATTGGACAAGTGCAACACCTGAACCATGCTCGGCTCGGAACTGCGTTCGCACTCACAGGTGATTTCCCTCGCATTGCGGCCAAAGGTTTTCAGGAAATACGAGCCGACGGCGGAATCGTATAGTTCGATCGCCCGTGTTCCGCGTGGATAGAAGTCTGTTTTTTGAGAGTCTGCTCCAGGAAACGCAATCGTATTGAAGTCATTGGAGGTTTGCAGCACCTGATCGACGCAGTCCAGCAGCACTTCAGCCATCAAGCGCCGCGGGTAGTACCGACTGTGATACTTGGTGTCATCGACGTTCTCCGGCAGCGGCTCGCTACTGCGGGCATAAGTCTCACTCTCGAGGATCGTGCGAATCAGTTGTTTTAAGTCAAATTTCATGTCGACCAAATGCTGTGCCGTCGCGGCCAACAGCGGCTCGTTGGACGCCGGGTTGCTCAGCCTCAGGTCATCAACCGACTCGACCAGTCCACGGCCAAAAAAGTTCGCCCAGATGCGGTTGGTGATCGCGCGGGCAAAGTAGGGATTTTCAGGGCTGGTCATCCATTGGGCGATCGCGTCGCGACGATCACCGGGGGCGTCGAAATTGATCGGTTCGGCATCGAGCGGAGCCGGCGGCTGGGGTTTGCCGCGGCCGGGCTGCAGCAACTCTCCCGCCTGAGCCACATACAGTGTGCGGTGGCCATCGCCGTTTCGCGGCTCACCACCCCACCCCTTTGCACGCACCCGCGCGAACAAATTAGCCATCGCGTAGTACTGGTCGTTGGTCCATTTTTCCAACGGATGGTTGTGGCATTTAGCGCATCCGATCGACAGCCCCAGAAACGCCTGACTGGCATTCTCAGTCATCTCCTCGGGGCTCTGGTGAATCGCGTAGAAGTTCGTCGCCCCTTGCTCCCGCACATCGCCCGTTGCCGTCAGAACTTCACGAATCATCTGGTCCCAAGGGCGATTCTCATGCACCGCTTGTTGAACCCACTTATAAAAGGATTCGACAGCGATCGGTCGCAACTTCGTGCCATTGATGAGCAAGAGGTCGCTCCACTTATAAGACCAGTAGGCGACATAGTCTTCGCTCGCCAACAGCCGATCGATCAGGCGGCTGCGATGGCCCGGCCGCTGATCGGCGAGGTATTCCTGCGTTTCCTCGATCGTCGGTAGGCGACCGAGCGCGTCGATCGTCGCGCGGCGAATGAAGGTTGCTTTGTCCGCTGGCGGGCTGGGCAACAGTCGCAAGGTCTTGAGTTGCGCCAGGTTCAAATCATCAATGAAGTTGCGACGCGGGGCCTGCTCATAGCCAGCATCGTCGATCTCATGCGCGAATGGAATCGTCATTCGAGACAGCGCAACCTGTGAACCAAACCAGACCAGCACTGCCGCTTCGCCTGATCCCCGCACACTGACCTGTCCGTCTTCATCCACACCGGCAACCGCTTCATCGGTCGCGGTAAACTTTGCCCAGTGCGTGACGTCAACTTGGCGGCCGTCATCGTAGTGGGCGTTGACGGTAACCGAGGATGTGTCGCCAGGCGCCAAAATGGCGTTCTCCGGCGATACACTGATCCGCAGCAACCGCGGGTCATCGGCCTGCGGTCCCGGCGCACCGGGCGCGATCCAGTCGGCGAGCACCTGATAGTCGCGCGAGCCGGCGACCAACCGCAAGCCGCCTTTGTGCGGCAGCGCTCCGGTCGGTTTGGCCAGAATCAGGCTGCGGCCCGGATCAGCCAGTTCGATCCGCCGGCCTCGCAGTTGCTGCGCGATGGCGTCGTAATCCGCTTCGCTATCGTAGCCACGCAGCGAGAGCCGAAATCCTCCTTTGCCTGCCAACGCCCCGTGACAGGAGCCCATGTTGCAGCCCAATCGCGAGAGCACGGATTGCACCTCGTTACGAAAGCTGATGGTCGGCCGATCCGCGGCAGTCGCTGCAGCCGGTACGCTCGCAGCCGCCTCCGCAGGCTCCGCCGCCCGCGCGCCCGGAAGTCCACTCCCTAAGACCACGATCAACCAACCGCTCTGGACCGCAGTCATTAAGCAAGTCGGTCGTGAAAGCTGGCGATATGTCATGGAGGTTGTTAGTTGTTGGTTGTGAAGTTTGGGTTGACCGGTCGCTGATTACCACTTCAAATTTCCGTCCTCCGTCCTCCGTCCTCCGTAACCCGCTACCCGCTACCCGCTACCTCGCCCCTAAAACAATTCTCGGATCTCACGGACACCGAAGTCGACCAGTGGGAAGGGGCGGCCGCCGGGGCCGGGAAGTTCGGCTTGCAGATCGAGACCGAGCGAATGAAAGATGGTGGCGATCACTTCGCCCGGGCTGGCCGGACGATCGGCGGGAACGCCGCCCATCGGGTCGCTCGCTCCAACCGCGCGGCCGCCCTGCACACCGCCCCCAGCGAATGTGCAGGAAAAGCACTGCGGCCAGTGGTCTCGGCCGCCAGCCGGATTGACTTTGGGCGTTCGCCCAAACTCCGCCAACCCTGCGACGAGGGTATCGTCCAGCATCCCGCGTTGGTCCAGGTCCTGGATCAAAGCAGCGTACGCCTGGTCGTACATCGGCGCGACGATGTTCTTCATTCCTTCGATCGTGGTGAACGGCTTGCTACCGTGGATATCCCAGGTGATCTCATCAAAGACTGTTAAGAAGGTGTTGACGGTGACAAACCGCACGCCGGCTTCAATTAACCGCCGAGCGAGCAGGCAGCATTGGCCCAAGCGATTCATCCCATAACGCTCGCGCATCGCATCCGATTCCTGCGTGAGATCAAACGCCTGCCGCGCTTGCGGGCTGCTCATCAGCCGATACGCCGCCTCAAAGTTGGCATTGAGCATCCGCGCTGATTCGGTGGCCTCGAGCGACGCCAGTTTGTTCTCGATGGCCTCGCGCATCCGTCGGCGGCGATCGATCCGCACGTCACCGAGCGTCGCAGGCGGCAGCAGGTCGGGAACGTTGAAGTCCGGCTGTGACGGGTCTGCCATCAGCGCGAACGGGTCATAGGCCTTGCCGAGAAAACCGCCCGCTTGGCCGTTGGGCAGGTTCCCGCCGCCACGCCCCATCGTCTCCGGCAGCACCACATGAGCTGGCAGATCGCTGCGGCGGCCGCGGAGGTACTGCAGCACCGCACCCGCATGTGGATAGTTGACGCCGCCCGTGAACTGCCGGCCGGTCTGCATCATTTGCCAACCCGCGTCGTGCACGGCAGCCGCCGTGTGATAGCACGACCGCACGATCGAAAACCGGTCGGCGACTTCCGCATGCCGCGGTAGGATTTCCGACACTTGAAAATCGCCGCGGGTACGGATTGGCTGAAACGGCCCTCGAACCTCCGCCGGCGCATCAGGCTTCATGTCAAAGGTATCGAGTTGGCTCGGTGCGCCGAGGTTGAAGATCATGATGCATGATCGCTGATCCTTCGCCGGATCAACCGCGCCACGCTCGGCCGCCGCAAGGTACTGCGGCAACCCGAGCCCGATGGCTCCGAGGGTGCCAACTTGCAAAAAATCGCGTCGCGACGCACCGTTGCAGTGATGGGACCGGCCCGGTCCGGTGAGATTGATCATGTCGAGCGATCCGAGCAAAAAAGGAACCCAGCAGGTGGACTGCAGCGGGGTGGTGAACTACCCTTGCTTGTCAACAATGGGCACCTGCACCCCCGTTAGTTTATCCGAACAGCCGACCAGATGCGGTCGCTTCTATGGAAAATAAGCCAACGCCGACAGCCCGCTGTGCGAGCCTGCTGCGCCCTACTGAATGTGCAAAATTAAGCCGGGTATCTTTCCCGGCCACTGTCGTTTGCAATGAAACACGCCATTGCTGGACCTGAAGGACACGGGAGCAAACCTCAATTGATAAGCAAACCAACGAATGGCTTGCTTGCGCGCGAACTGACCAAGTTCGGGGCTGTCAGCAGTGGAGCGATCAACCAGGCTGCTGAAGCGATGGAGGCAACGCTTGGGGCAGCGGTCCTGGCTGCGTTCCCGCCGAGTGAGCGTTTTCAGATGCGAGTTCGGGTCGCCTGCAATGTCGCCCTGGTCCTGCTGCGAGTCAGATCCTACTTGGCTAGGCACGGACGCGTCGCCAGCGAAAACCAAACCGGTCAGTCTCCCTTCCCGCACGTCTCTGGCATCCTCCGCTGCGGGCTGGTTCAACAGATCCCGGCCCTGGTGCATGTCGAGGTGCTGACGAGCGAGGCCGAGATGTGCCTGCTCGCCATCACCGCCGCGGCCAAAGAAGGTCCCTTCCATCAGCAAGCTGCTCAAGTTGCTGCCCTGCGAACAGCAACCTACATCCGTTCGGTCTGCTCAGGGTGAAGCAGAAGGGCTGAAATTAGCGGAATGTCTCGCCACCCAAGCGACTGTTTCGGCATGAAATGTGCCCTTTGTCGTGAGCTGGCGGGCTGCGGTGCCCGGCTAAACGCGACTCTCAACACAGGGTTTTACGATGACAGTGCACAACGAACTCAATACCGGCGGTACGCGCGAGACGGTGGTCGGCGTGTTTCGGTCGCAATCCGAAGCTCAGCAGGCGGTGCGTGAACTGCGGGCGGCTGGCTTCGGTGAGGACCAGATCGGGATTGCAACGCAGCACGCCGCAGGCAGTCATACCGTTGCTGGCGACGACACGGGGGAAAGCAAGGCCGGCACGGGAGCTGTCGCCGGAGCAACAGCCGGGCTAGGAGCCGGAGCGCTGTGGGGCCTGGGGATTGTGGCCGGAGTGTTGCCAGCCATCGGGCCAGTGATCGCTGGGGGAGCACTCGCTGCGATCGCCGCCAGCGCCGCCGGGACTGCTGTCGCCGGCGGCCTGGCCGGTGCACTGGTCGGGCTCGGCATTCCTGAAGAGGAAGCCGGTTACTATCACAAGGAGTTCGAGCAAGGACGCACGGTGGTGACGGTGAAGGCGATGGGCGCCAGCTATGACACGGCGCGGACGATCTTGGACCGCTACAACGCCTATGACTACAGCCGCCGTGACACGGCTCACGCCACTCGGTCGTCGTACACCTAATTGCCTGCAGCGACGAACGTTTTGAGATGTGCCTCACGCTGAGCGAGGTCCAGATCGTGTTCGGTCATGATCTGGGCCAACTGCTTCAGGTCCGTTGTCGCGGCCCAGCCGAGTTTTTCTTTTGCTTTGCTCGGATCGCCGAGCAGCAGGTCGACTTCAGCCGGACGGAAGTACCGCGGATCGATTTCCACGTAATCTTCCCAGTTCAATTCGAGGTGGCCGAAGACCAGTTCGAGGAAGTCGCGAACGCTTTGCGTCTGCCCCGTCGCGATCACGAAATCATCCGGTTCGTCGTGCTGCAAAATCCGCCACATCGCGTCAACGTAGTCCTTGGCGTAGCCCCAGTCGCGTTTGGCGTCGATGTTGCCGAGGTATAACTTTTTCTGCAGGCCGACTTTGATCCGTCCGGCGGCACGGGTGATTTTGCGGGTCACAAAGGTTTCGCCGCGGCGTTCCGATTCGTGGTTAAAGAGAATGCCGTTGGACGCGAACAGGTCATAGCCGCGGCGGTAGTTCACGGTTTGGTGGAAAGCGAATACCTTCGCGCAGGCATACGGCGACTGTGGATTGAACCGCGTCGTTTCCCGCTGCGGCGTCTCCAGCACATCGCCGTACATCTCGCTACTGCTGGCCTGGTACACGCGGACCGGGTGCGTCTTGTTGAGCAGGCGAGCGGCTTCAAGCACGTTGAGCGCACCGACGCCAACGGTCTGCAGCGTGTAGACCGGTTGGTCAAACGATACCCGCACGTGGCTCTGCGCGCCGAGGTTGTAGATTTCATCGGGTTGCAGGTCCAGAACCAGATTAGTGAGCGCCTGGCCATCAGTCAGGTCGCCGTAGTGCAGCAGCAGGCTCGGATTGCCGTGGATGTCCTGGTAAAGGTGGTCGATCCGGCCCGTGGAAAACGAACTGCTGCGGCGCACCAACCCATGGACGGTGTAGCCCTTGTCGAGCAGTAACTCAGCAAGGTAGCTGCCGTCTTGTCCCGTGATGCCGGTGATCAGTGCCGATTTGGTCATGAAACTTTGCAAGCTAATGGTTCAGGGATGCGTCAGACGCGAAAGAAGAGCAAGGCTACACCAATCGTAATTGACCGCGCCGCACTTCGTCCAAGAATGCCTCGTACGTCTGCCGCAAGCCCTCGTCAAGGTCGATCTTGTGCTGCCAGCCGGTTTGATGCAGCCGTGAGACATCGGTACACTTTACCGGTGTGCCGTCGGGGCGCGAGGTGTCGGTCAGGATGTCACCTTCGAAACCGACGACCTCGGCAATCTTCTCAGCCAGCTCGAGAATCGAGAGATCGGTGCCGGTCCCGATATTGATCCAGTCCGGAGGTTCAGGCAGATCGAGCAGATGCACCAATGCGTCCGCTAGATCGTCGACGTGTAAGAATTCACGCCGCGGCGTCCCCGTTCCCCAGATCGTCACCGCCGAGGCACCCGATTCGGCTGCTTCGTGAAACCGGCGCAACAACGCCGGCAGCACATGGGAGTGCTCGCCATGATAGTTGTCGCCGGGGCCGTACAGATTGGTCGGCATGGCGCTGGTGAAGGCCACCCCGTACTGGCGGCGGTAGTACTGGCAGAGCTTTAGGCCGGCGATTTTAGCGATCGCGTACGCCTCATTGGTCGGCTCCAGCGGACCGGTCAGCAGGGCTTCCTCGCGCATCGGCTGCGGGCAGTCACGCGGGTAAATGCAGGTGCTGCCGAGGAACAAAAACCGGTTGACCGAATGCTCAAACGCCGAGGTGATCGCGTTGATCGCCATCGTCACGTTCTCGGTCAGGAACTGCACCGGGTAGGAATGATTGGCAACGATGCCGCCGACCTTCGCGGCGGCAAAGATCACCACATCGGGCCGATGGACGGCGAAGTAGCGATCGACCGCCGCACGGTCCATCAGGTCCAACTCACCGCGACGCGCCGTCATCACATCGGCTTCGTCGCTCAGCCGACGGCACAGGGCCGAGCCGACCATGCCGCGATGGCCGGCAACAAAAATGCGTTTCCGAGAGGGTTTCATAGCTGTTAGGTTAGCCTCGTTGCCGTCTTTGCCAACTGTTCGCAGACGCATTAAACAATAAATACTCGATCCGTGGCAATAAATGCGAGAGCGCATGGGCTTCGCGCGCCAGCCGTCGGGCCGCCTGGACGCGCGACCGCGTGGCGGTGGTGTTGAACTGCACACGGCGAATTTTCCTAGCCAACGACTCGGCATCGTTGCCAGCCGCCGTGTCGAACAGTGCAAGATAATCGCGGCCACGAATGTCCGACTGCTGTGCCAGCGACCCGAGCGAGCGAGTAACATCGATGGAGCGGGCAATCACCGGCGTGCCCAACGCCATCGCCTCCAGCATCACATTGGGAAACCCTTCAAAGTGCGAAGGCAGGCAGAGCGCGTCGGCGGCGGCGATCCAGGGTGCTGGCTGCGCTAGATGCCCCCAGAAATGGACGTGTCGCGCCAGACCCCGCGACTCGACCAAACGCTGGAGACTCTCCCGCAGTTCACCATCGCCGATCATCCACAGGCAGGGCAGCGGATCAGCGGGATATTTCTGTTTAAGGATGTCCAACGCGTCGATCAGAGTGGCTTGCCCCTTTTCGGCCGACATCCGGCCCACACAGGCGATCGTCCAACGCCTGTCGCGCGGCGGCGCGGCCGTGCCAGCGACAACTGCATCGAGCGCTGCGGAGTCGACCGGGTTAGGAATCACCTGGAAGCGGCGGCGTGGCAGGCTGTAATACGCCGCCGCATCGCAGGCCGTCGGATGACTGACTGCGACTACGGCCGCGGAGGTCGCATACGCTCGCCGCAGCCGCCGGCGCTTCGCAGCGAGAAACCGACCTCCAAGCAGCGGTACGATCCGGCTCGGTGGGCTGACGATGGTTGAAACCCGCGGTACGCCGACCTTGGCTGCAGCGGGGGCGGCGATCAACGTCATTAAAAAGGTGCGGTCATAGACCACATCGATCTGCCGTTGCTGCAGGAGTTGAGCCACATGGCGAACCTGTGCCCGGTGAATTTTCCCTGGCCAGTTGAAGCGGCGTTGCAGACTTGAGCAGAGTCGGCTAATAGCTGTTTGAATGGACTGAACCGCGACCAAGGTAGACGACCGCTCCGCCGGTTGTACCTGGCTTGGGCTGGCGTCCGGGCTCCGATCGGCGGAGCGATCGGCCACGCTGGAGCGATCGACGACACTTTGGTCTTCAAAGCAGTGCACGGGCACGTCGCTGGGGACCTGTGCCAGCAACGAACCGCTGCGCCGCAGCAAATACAGCTCTGGCCGGAAACGGCTGCGGTCCAGATGCCGGAGCAGCAACAGGGTCTGCTGTTCGCTGCCGCCGCCATCCATGGAGGCGATCATCAGCAGCACCCGGATCGGACGGTCAGGTCGACTTTGTCGGTTGGAAGAGCGGTGCGAGTTGATCTCATTCACCAAATTAGGTCCGGTCGTAACGGGTTGGCGAGCTCAGATCAGCGCCGCTGCTGCCGTGGTCCGATGCAGGAGTATGACTGCCGCTCCGCCTCTGGCTTCCTCCTATCCAGCGTACGGTTTTTCAGGATGCGACGACTTCGTCTGAGATTACTTTATTGGCCAACGCTTGCCAGTGCGGCGGTTGTCGCATGGGGCTGGAGCAGCGGTCCGCTCCAGCAGCATCTCAGGCTGTTTGCGGGCAAGCTGGGAATCGAAAGTCTCGTCGCTGAGGGCAATCTCGGTCATGCCGGAACCGCTGAATACGCCACCAGCGGTTTGGCCGGGATCAGCCGCGGATTCGGTGAGCTGGTGGAAATGGTATCGACTGAATCGCCGCGTACGCTGCTGCATGACGCTCGCGGCGCAGCGGGGCTGTGGGCGGCCGTCGGTTCTACCGCACCGCGAGCAGCGGATGTGCCGAGTCGCCGGACCGAAACATCGCACCGCGGCGTGGCCGCTCGGGCGGCGCTGTTGGCCGACGCGCCGCTGGCTGCCGCTGAGTTGCGTGCTCCGCGGCGGCAAGTGGATCAGGAGTTGGCCGGCTTAGAACGTGGCCTCGCCGTCGGTAAACCTGCGACTTTGCAATTGGTTTCGGCCTCACTGATGGACGCTGCAACGAGCACCCTTGGAGGTAGCCGCGCGTATGTGGGTGATGACGCAACCGGGGCCGCCACCGGCATGGAAACGACCCTCCACAGTCGCCATGGGATCGGCAGCGGTTGGCCCGAAGCGCAGCAACTCGCCGTTGAACTGCGCCGGGTGGCGTTGCTGGCCGGCATCCCGCGCGGCGGAACCGTGTTGGTGAAGACGACGCCGGTGAGTTCAGACGCCTTCGATTTTGAAGTTTGGCAGCAAGACGTCTCCCGCGAAATCGAGCGGCTGCGGCAGTTGCCGTCGATCGCGTCCAAAGATTCCGCCGAAGTGTTGGCGCGGCTGGCGGCGCTGGCCGAGAGCGGCTGTATGGCGGCCGAACGGATCGACGATCGTGTTGCCCAAATCGCCTGCTTGTCGGCTGCACATGCCGTGCAGCGCCGCGTGGCGGTCTGGACCGCGGCCCACCGAGCGACCACGGCCGCGTCTTCGTGGGTCGGCGATGACGCAGGGAACTGGGCTGGCCGCAACCAGGTTGAGCAGTTGATCGGGCAGGTCGCCAGCGACGCCGCGGCCAGCGAGGATCCCGACGGGTGGCAGCATTACCTGTTGCTCGACGAGTTGGCACAGGCCAACCGCAGCGACGATGAATGGGAGCGGCGGCTGGCGGCGCAGCGGTTTCTCTCCCGGCTCACCTGGTACGGGCTGACGCCGGTACAGAAAACCTGGATCGAGCGCGAGTCGATCGGTGCGCTCCAGTCAGCCGTCCGCCGCTGGGCCGTGGCGCCGGTCGATTACGCTGCGCTGCTGGGGCAACTGGAACGCCAAGAGGCCGATGCGATTGATCTGGGCGCGATCGATGTCGCTCGGGCTGTTCAGTCGCTGCGGTTCGCGTCATCCCCTGAAGCGGTCGAGCTGGCCGATGCGATCGACACCTACTATCGCAACGCCAACATTCGTCTGGCGGTCACTGACACGCTGATCAACCGCCTGATTCCCGAGGTCGATGCCCGCATCGCCCCGGTACGGCAACGGGTTCTCGGGGCAGAGGTCCGCGGCCAGAGCCACGTCGACAGCCAGGTTGCGGTGCGGCTGATCCCCAGCCCGTCGTCGTGGCAACTGCAGTTGGAAACGCTCGGGCAGGTCCGCGCCGCTACGGCCAGCCGTAGCGGACCGGTCTCAATCCGCACCGGTTCGCATGCCGAGTTTGTGTCGACCACACCGCTGGAGATCGGTCGATTGTCGGCAACGGCCAGCGGAACGGCTGTCGCCGTCGAATCGAGTACGCGGCTGCGCGGTGTCGAAACGGATTACGATTCGGTGCCACTGATCGGCTCGCTCGTGCGTGAAATCGCACTCAGTCGCTATCAGTCGCTCGCCCCTCAGGCCAAGCACATCCAGCAAGACCAGATCCGCGCGGAAGTTAGTACTGAAATCGATCAGCGGGTCAGCAGTCAACTCGATGAAGCATCCGCGCGGTTCACACGCCATTTGCTCGGGCCGCTGGGATCGCTCGGGCTGAGCCCAATGGTGGTCGACATGCAGACCACTTCCGACCGACTTTCGGCCCGCTATCGCATCGGTGGCGATTGGCAACTGGCGGCGTTCACACCCCGGCCGCGAGCGCCCTATGACAGCCTGTTGAGTCTGCAGGTGCACCAATCGGCGCTCAATAACACGCTCGAAACCGTGCTGCCGGCTGGACAGACGAAGACGATCCAGGACATTGCGACCGATCTGAAGGAGCGGTTTGCGCTGGAGAATCTCGGCTTGCCGAGCGACGAGGATGACGACCAGGACCTGGCCGCAGATACGAAGATCCAGTTCGCCGCGACTCGGCCGGTGACGATCGAGATCGAAGACGATGTGCTGTGGATCACGCTGCGAGTGATGCGGCTGTCGCGTGATGGCGGGATCGACTTGCGGCGGTTCATCGTTCGGGCTGCCTACCGCTGTGAGGTCGATGGGCTCAGCGCGCGGCTGGTCCGCGATGGTCACCTGCGGATCAGCGGGCCTGGCATGTCGATGCGCGACCGACTGCCGGTGCGAGCGATCTTCAACAAAGTGTTTTCCACACGGCGCCCCCTGCCGCTCACCCCACCGCGGTTGGCCGAGCATCCGGCGATGGAAGGCCTGGCGATCACCCAGTTGGAACTTCGCGATGGCTGGATCGGCCTGGCGATTGGACCCGAACCGGCACCGCGCGTGGCGCAGAACGACTAGCCGTTTACGGCTGCTCGTGCAGTCGCTCCGGCGTGCCGGCGATCACCCGATTGTCGGCCGCCTCCGGCGGCTGCTCAAGTGACAACAGGGCAAACAGGTCGGCCATTTCCTGCTGCGTCATCTGTTCTTCCAAACCTTCGGGCATCAGCGAATGTTCGTTGTCGTGGATTTCTTCGACATCTTCCATCGGGATGACCTCGAGCTTGCCGCCCTGCACCTTCAGCGCGATCCGCTGTTCGGACCGTTCGCTGACCAGCCCGCTGATCACGCGGCCATCGCTGGTTAGCACCGTCACGCTCTTATAGGCGTCGCCGATCACCAAACTGGGGTCGAACACGCTCAGGATCAATTGCTCAAAACTGCCTCGCCCGTTGCGGGTGATTTCGGGACCGACTTCGTAGCCGCGGCCGTACATCACATGGCACTGGCCACAAATCCGGTCGTACACCGCCAGCCCGCGGCGCGGGTCGCCGTGAGCTGCCTTGAGCAAGTACTCCGTAGCGTCGCGGACCACTGCCTGCCGGCTCGGCGATTCCGCCAAGCGGACTGCACCCCAGATCTGCTTGGCTGCGTCGCTGAGCCTCGCTGACTTACTGCCGGCCAACTGGCGGATTAGGTCCGGGCCAACGACGTCTTTGGCAAGCTGTCCCGCCGTGATCGCTTCGAGCAGCAGCATCGCCGACGGTTCGCGCTGCACCATCAACGAGGCGACCTTCGCCTGCACCCCGATCGGCACGCTTGCCAATCGCTGCAGCACGATCCGCTGGATGTCAGGAGCTGCCCGCTGCACGACCGCGTCGAGCAACGCATCGCGCCACGCGTCATCGACCGCGCGACCAGATTCCAAGTCGCCGAGCCACTGCACGACAGCAGCGCCAATCGCGGCCGGATGCGTGACCGCAACGGTCGCCAGGAGATCAGCTCGCTGAGCGAACAGCAGGTTCGAGTCGAGCAGTTTTACGGCCAGCCATGCGTGCGCTGTCGAATCATCAGCAAACGCCCGGAGTTGCCACCGCACCAGATCGTCGTCTGCGGAATCGCCCGCCCAGCGGCGCAGCACCGGTGCGGCGGTGGCCGGACGGATTTCCCCGGTCCGCAGCTTCGCTAACACCGCCTGCAGAACCAAATTGGCCGCGGTTGAGCGGTTGTCGGCCAGCACAGTGGCGATCTCCAGCACCGACTGCAGGGTCTTCGCATCACCGCTTGCGGAGAGGTCGGGTTTGACCTCCGCTAGCAGCCGCGTCGCGACCCGCGGGGCCAGTTCCGTCAGCAGGCCGCTGCTACGTTGGCCGAGCTGTTGGACGATCCTCGCTTGATCGGCCACGACCTGCTTTTCCAAATTCTGCCACACGATCCGCGGCAGCAGTCCGTCGTCCTCACTGTGGCTCAGCACCTTCAGCAGGATCTCGGTCGTACTCTTTTCTGACTGCAGCTCCGGCGGAATCTTGCCGGCTGCGATCGCGACCTGCAGACGCACGGGGGCGGCCGAGTGCGCTGCTAGGTGATCGAGTTGCTGGACCAGTTCAGGGTCCGACTCGCCAGCGCCGACGGCCAAGCGGTTGCCGGCCGCGCGAACCGCCCACGAGACGACCAACGGATCAGCGGCAGAGAGTTGCTGCAACAGCTCCGCTGGCGTCAACTGCGGCGCGGTTAAAGCGGTTGTCAGCAACGCCAGCGACGGGGGCGATGACTCGGGCGCTGCGTCGCTGAGCTTCGCCAGCACGATGGCGCTGGTCTGCCGGTTGATTGCGCCGCGGTCGCTCCGCAGCCGCTCGGCCAACAGCACCGCGGCTCGCTGGCGATAGAAGATGTTCTCGTCCTGCAACAGTTCGATCAACTGTTGATCACTCAACTCGCGGAGGTTCGCATGCGCGATCTTCGGTCGCTGGCCATAGACGACGCGATACAACCGCCCGTGCCCACGGTCGACACCCCGCGGGTCAGCGGTGGCGTCTTGATAACAGTGGTAGCGATCGTACCAGTCCAACACGTACAGGCAGCCATCGGGTCCAACCTTCTGAGCAACCGGCATGAACCACACATCATTGGCGGTCAGAAAATCCGGATGCCCCTGCCCTTTATAGGTTGATCCATACCGCGACACCGAATCGACGTTGATACAGCCGCCATGAATGTTGCCCATGTAGAGCTTGTTGCGGTACTCGGCGGGATAGGCCGGAGAGTCAAAAAACTCTATCCCGCAGTACGCCGCCATTTGGTGGCGATGCTCGACGATCGAGTCAATCTTCCAAGTGTGCGGTGGGTAGGGGCCGCCTTGGCGATGGTAGTAACCGGTTTCGGCAAAGTGCCATAGATGGTCGATCACACAGGCGCTGACAAACGCGTCCCCTTCGTGGTTAAACGCGATGCCCCAGGGGTTGCTCGTCCCTTCGCAGAACAGATCAAAACGATGCGTCACCGGGTCGATGCGAAACATTGCGCAGGTGAAGTCATAGGTTCGATCCTCTTGTTTGACGATGCTGCGATTGAAGACGCCATTGAGACCGTACAGAAATCCATCGGGCCCCCAGGTCAACGCATTGGGCAACTCGTGCGTGTCATCGCGTCCGAAGCCGGTCACGACCACCGTTTGCACGTCCGCCCGATCGTCGCCGTCGGTGTCTTGCAAGAAGAGAATGTCTGGAGCGTTGGCGACCCAAACCCCACCGTACCCGACTGCGATTCCCGAAGGAATATTAAGCCCTTCGGCAAAGATCTTGACCGAATCGAATCGCCCGTCGCCATCGGTATCTTCAAGGATCTTAATGCGGTCGCGACCTGGGCCGGCCTCCCGCCGTGGGTATTCGAAGCTCTCGGTTACGAACAAACGGCCGCGATCGTCAAACGCCATCGCCACCGGGTTGGCCAAATCCGGTTCTGCCGCGACCAACTCCACGTGAAAGCCTTCGGGCACGACCATTTTGGCAAGTGCTTGTTGCGGCGAGAGCGGCGGGCCGGGTGGCTGGCTTTGCCGCCGCGGAATAAAGACCTCGTCGGCCTGGGCAGGTGACAGCGCCGCAGCGCTGCCGGCCGTCAGCAACATCATCGTCAGGCGGCTCACAACAGCAAACGCGCGTGCACAAGAGAAAGCGAGCATCGGATCGGCGGGATTGATCGGAAGGGGCTGGATCAGAACACAAAGCGGCGACGTGTAACTTACACGCCGCCGCTGTGAATGCAAATCAATGGGTGCTCGCTCACCCGCCCAATTGTCTCCGTGTCTCCGTGCGACCCTAGCCGCCGAAGTCGTCATAGGCGATATTTTCCGGCTCGACCCCCAAATCGTCGAGCATCTTGAACACCGCCGCGTTCATCATCGGCGGTCCACAGATGTAGTACTCAATGTCCTCCGGCGCCGGGTGCGTCTTGAGATAATTCTCGTACAGCACCTGGTGAATGAAGCCGACGTAGCCGGTCCAATTGTCTTCCGGCGCCGGTTCACTCAGGGCAATGTTGAACTGGAAGTTGGGGAAATCCTTCTCGATCTCGCGGAAGTGATCGATGTAGAACAACTCCCGCAAGCTGCGACCACCGTACCAGTAGCTCACCTTGCGGTTGGTCTTACCCCGCTTGAACAATTCAAAGATATGGCTGCGGAGTGGCGCCATGCCAGCCCCCCCGCCGATGTACACCATCTCGGCGTCAGTTTCTTTGATAAAGAACTCGCCGTAAGGGCCGCTGATCGTGGCTTTATCGCCGGGATTCAGGCCGAAGATGTAGCTGCTCATCTTGCCCGGAGGGGTGTCCTCCGGTGCCCGCGGCGGCGGCGTCGCCACGCGGACGTTGAGCATGATGATGCCCTGTTCGCCGGGATAATTGGCCATCGAGTAGGCCCGCACCACCGGCTCTTCGACTTTCGACACATAACGCCAGATATTGTACTTGTCCCAGTCCGGGTGGTACTTCTCAGCGATATCAAAATCCTTGTATGCCACCGTGTGAGGTTCACACTCGATCTGGATATAGCCGCCCGCCTTGAAGTTCACCTCTTCGCCAGGTGGCAACTCGAGCACGAGTTCCTTGATGAACGTCGCGACGTTGTCGTTGCTGCGGACCGTGCATTCCCACTTCTTCGTCTCGAAGGCCTCGGCGGGCACTTCGATCTTCATGTCCTGTTTGACAGCCACCTGACAACTGAGGCGCTCGCCTTCAGCGGCTTCGCGTTTGTTGATGTGTTCCTGCTCGATCGACAGGATTTGGCCACCGCCCTCACGGATCTTAACGCGGCACTGCGCACAGGTACCGCCGCCGCCACAGGCGCTGGAGACAAAGATACCGGCGTCCGCCAGAGCGGTAAGCAGCTTACCGCCAGCCGGCACTTCGATCTCTTTCTGGTCGTTGACCAGGATTTTGACCGGCCCGCTGGCCACCAGTTGGCTTTTGGCCATAAGGATGCATGCGACCAATAGGATCACCAGCAGGGTGAACACTACGACGCCTAGGATGATCGTCATCGATTCGAATACCGCTAAAGAATTATCGAACGTCTATCTCGCAACTCGCTATCGCCAGAATGGCGTGGTGGCATCAGATACCGCCGAACGACATAAATGCAATCGCCATCAAGCCAACCGTAATGAACGTGATGCCCAACCCGCGGAGTGGCGGCGGAACGTCACTGTACTTCATCTTTTCACGAATGCCGGCCAGGGCCACAATCGCCAGGGCCCAACCGATTCCACTGCCAAGACCAAAGACGGATGCTTCCAAGAAATCATATTCACGCTGTTCCATGAACAACGACCCGCCCATGATCGCGCAGTTCACTGTAATCAGCGGTAGAAAGATCCCCAGTGCGATGTAGAGTGGCGGGAAAAATCGGTCCAAAGTCATTTCCAGAATCTGGACTACCGCAGCAATCACGCCGATGAAGGTGATCAGACTTAGGAACGTTAAATCCACCTCTGCATAGCCGCTGCCCAACCAACTAAGCGAGCCCTGTTTGAGCACAAAATTGTACAGCAGATTGTTGATGGGGACCGTAACGGCCTGAACCACGACGACGGCGATGCCCAAGCCCATTGCTGTCTTGACATTCTTGCTGATCGCCAAGAATGTGCACATGCCGAGGAAGAATGCGAGCGCGAGGTTCTCGACAAAAATCGACCTCAAAAAGATGCTGATGTAATGATCAGCTCCGTGGAACACCATGAGTTTCTATGCCTCCTCGATTTGTTCGGGCTTGAGCGTGCGAAGCCCCCAGATCAAAAATCCGATGATGAAAAATGCGCTCGGCGGCAGCAGCATCATTCCATTGGGATTGTACCAACCGCCATTTCGATCGAGTTCGAAGATCGTCACGCCGAACAGGCTGCCAGCTCCAAACAATTCACGGAAAAATGCGACGATGATCAACACCACGGAATACCCGATGCCGTTGCCAATGCCATCCAGGAAACTGATGCCCACCCCGTTCTTCATGGCAAACCCTTCGGCGCGGCCCATCACGATGCAGTTCGTAATGATCAATCCGACGAATACCGAAAGCTGTTTGCTGATATCATAGAAGAACGCTTTCAAGATTTGGTCGACTACGATCACCAACGAAGCGATCACCACCATCTGCACGATGATACGAATGCTGCTGGGGATGTAGTCGCGAATCGCCGAGACGGCGGCGTTGCTGAACCCCGTTACCAAGGTCACGGCCACGCACATCACCAGCGAGACGTTCATGCTGGTCGTCACCGCCAGCGCGCTGCAAATCCCGAGGATCTGAAGAGCGATGGGGTTGTTGCTAATAATCGGCCCAAACAGGACTTGTCCGATTCTACTGGTTGCCATTGGACTCTCCTTCGGATGCCTGCAGTTCGGCTTTGAGTTGCTGCAAATAGGTCTGATAGCCGTCTGGGCCGATCCAGTAGCGGACTAAATGGGTGACGCCATTGGCGGTGATGGTAGCGCCGGAAAGTCCGTCGACCAGATGCTCACTGTCAGCAGGTGCTGCTCCTCGGGCTACGCCCACCGCTTGGTTGCCCTGCTCGTCGTATAACTTCATCCCAGTCCACTGGGCCTTCCACTGCGGGTTATCGACCTCGCCCCCGAGACCCGGCGTTTCGCCGTGTTCATAGAACGTGAGGCCCTGCACCGTCTCAAGATCTCGGCGGATTGCCAGATAACCATACAGCGTCGACCACAAACCGCGGCCATACACCGGCAGCACGACTTGGCTGATACCGCCGGTTTTCGGGTTCACCACCAGAAACACACGGGCGATTCGCTCCCGCCGGTTACGACCAATCGAATACTGAGGATCGTCCGTAGGGACACTCAAGTCAGCTATTTTGGCAGCGGCCTGAGGGTCGTAGGTGGCGACATCCATATCGGTGACGTATTGCCCAGTCTCCAAATCGACCAACCGTTCTTCAACGCGCTTATAAAGTTCGTTGATCTGTGCAACGGTCAGCGCGGTTGCGGGCAGCCCAAACTCACCCTGAGCGAGGCCCGAGGCATCCAAAATGTTGCGCTGGCGGTCAATCACTTCGTTGGCTTCTTGATAGGGCCGTAGCGCTACGGCCGCGGCACTGACCGCCAAGGAGCAGACCACACAGAGCACGATCGACACCACGAGGGTGTTTGATAACGAATCACGGTTACGCGTTGCCATAGCGGGCGACCCTCCGTCGAACATTTGCCTCGACCACGTAATAATCAATCAACGGGGCGAATACGTTGCCAAGCAAAATCGCCAACATAATTCCTTCGGGAAAGGCCGGGTTGATCCCCCGGATCAGGATCGTCACAAAGCCGATCAAGAAGCCATAGATCCATTTTCCGGTGTGCGTCATCGATGCGCTCACCGGATCGGTTGCCATCCAGACAATCCCAAAGGCCAGACCGCCAATACATAGATGCCAATAGAAGGGGATGCCGAGCATCGGATTGGCGCCGGACGTGAGCCCATTCATCAGCGCCGATGTGGCAACGACTCCAAGCGTGACGCCCGCCATGATGCGCCAAGATCCGATTCCGGTGGCGATCAAAATCGCCGCCCCGACCAAACACAATAAAGTGCTGGTCTCGCCGATGCTGCCCTGAATGGTGCCGAGAAACGCATCGGTCAGCGAGACCGCTTCTTCACCCCAGGGGCGCGGCATCGATGCCAAAGACGCGACCGCATTGCCTTCGGCCACCGCCATCTGTCCCAGCGGCGTTGGTCCGCTGAAGCCATCGACGGCCGTCCAGACCCGATCGCCCGAAATCTGACCCGCGTGACCAAAGTACAGGAACGCTCGGGCGGTCAGCGCCGGGTTGAGGAAGTTGCGCCCCGTGCCGCCAAACACCTCCTTCCCGATCACCACCCCGAAGGCGATCCCGATCGCGACTTGCCAGAGCGGAATGGTCGGCGGCAGGATCAGCGGAAACAGCAAGCCGGTCACGAGAAAGCCTTCATTGATCTCATGCCCACGGAGCACGCTAAAGATGAGCTCCAGATGCCCACCGACAAACATGCAGACCACATAGATCGGGATGAAGTGCAGCGCTCCGTAGACAAAATTGTCCAGGAAGCTGTCGGGATTATGACCGAAACCGATCGCCGTTTGGATCGAACTGTGCCAGTCGAGCGCGTACTCCGCCCCGACGGCGTCCATCTTGGCCATCGCCGTATGCGCCTGGTAGCCGACATTCCACATCCCAAACAGGGTCACAGGAATCAGCGACAGCACCACGATGCTCATCATCCGCTTCAGATCGATAGCGTCGCGAACATGGGTGACTTTCTTAGTCGTCTCTCCCGGTGTGTATAGAAACGTATCGAGCGCTTCATACATCGGGTAGGCTTTTTCAAGGATCCCACCCTTGGCAAAATAAGGATGGACGCGATCCAGAGCGTCACGCAGAGCTTGCATTGTGCTAATCAGCCTTCACGTTGAATCGTTGTCAGGTTGTCACGCAACAGCGTGCCGTATTCATATTTCCCAGGGCAGACGAACGTGCATAAGGCCACGTCCTCTTCCTCGAGTTCCAAGGCTCCCAGCCTTTGAGCCTGATCGGTGTCGCGGACGATCAGCGACCGCAACAACTGCGTCGGCAAGATATCCAGCGGCATCACTTGCTCATAAGTCCCCAGCGGAACCATCGCCCGCTCACTGCCACCGGTGCTGGTCGTCAGCGCGAACTTTTTGCCCTTGGAAAGCGCCGAAGCAAAGACTCGGGTTACCGAGAATTTGTCAAAGCCCGGCCCTTGCCAGCCGAGGAACTCACGCTGCGTGCCTTCTTGCAGCGCCGAAATCTGCTGGTGGTAGCGGCCTAAGAAAGAAATCGGCTCGGCCACCGTACGCCCGCAGAGCACGGATCCGCTGATGACACGCGACACGACCCCTTGGGCCAATTCCCCTGCAACCAGTTCATCGATGCAAGCGCCCAACCGAGTCTCGAGTAACCGCGGGCGATTGACCGTCGGGCCAGCGAGCGAAACGACGCGGCGCGAATCGAGCTTGCCGGAAAGCATGAACGCGCCGATCGCGATCACGTCCTGGTAGTTGAGGTACCAGACCGTTTTTCCGGGACCGACTGGATCGAGCAGATGGATGTGGGTGCCGACCAGGCCAGCAGGGTGCGGCCCCTGAAAAACTTCAACTTGGACGCGGCTGTCCGTGCCGGCCGGAACCTTGACACGCGGGCTGCGACAGACAAACACCTTGCCTTCGGTCAACTTGCTCAGGGCGAGCAAACCGACGGCAAAGTCGTCTTCCCGGCCGGCGAGGATCACCGCCGGATCCGCAGCCAACGGATTGGTGTCGATGGCGGTGACGAAGATCGAATGCGGCGTGCTGGAAATCGCCGGGATCTGGCCATAAGGGCGCGTCCGCAACGAAGTCCAGAGGCCGCTGAGTACCAGGTGGCCGACAAGTGTGGTGCGGTCCATCGAGGCCAACTCGGTGCCGCCGACACCGGGAAACTCGACGGCTTCGTCGCCACCGACCTCGATCACGAGCGATTCAAACTTTCGCTTGGCGCCGCGATTGATCGCCACCACGGTGCCCGCCGCCGGCGCGGTGAACAGCACGCCCGGATTCTTTTTATCCTCCATCACCGGCTGGCCGAGCAACACCGAATCGCCTTCGGCGACCAACATCGTCGGCTTCATCCCGATGTAATCATCACCGAGCAGCCCAACGCGAGTAACACGTGGACCGGGCTCGATCCGTTGTTCGGGTTCTCCCGAAATGGGCACATCGAGCCCGCGCTTGATAACCGTCATAGGTAAAGGCACGTGGAGGAGAGACGCATGGAATAAATCGAAATGAGCGCCACTGGGCGGCTCGGTCACAGCTTGCGGCGACCCGGGCTCAACGCCGCGGCCTCCGGTGGGGCAGGCCAAGGAACGGTGGCGCGGCAAGTCGCACCAGCTTGTCTAACTTTGTGATTTTTTTCACAAAGTTGCTGCCGCTAAAAGCCGCCGTTCTCGGGGATGCGGCGGCAGACGTTGCTCAGTCGCTGCGATTGGCGAATTATGACACGAGTTTCTGGCGCTGACAACGGCAAAGCGTCGAGCCGCCGTGGGGATTGCGATCTTTTCATTAGCGAGCCAGCAGACGCCCCTGCGGGGCTATAGCAGCGGGGCAGCCACCGCTAAGGGGCCAGTTTCTCGTTGGCGTTGACCATCCGGCCCGCCGCAGTTCATCTTATTTCCAGGCCTGCAAATTCGTTGCGGTGGCCCGTTTTTCTGATCTCTGTTTGAAGCGAACTTTCCTTTGCGCCGTGAAGATATCCGCAACGTTGTTATTATCGCCCACGTCGACCATGGCAAGACGACGCTCGTCGATAGCCTGCTTCGCCAGAGCGGGCAGTACCGTGACACCGAACTCCGCGAGCGGATCCTCGATAGCAACGACCTGGAGCGGGAACGCGGGATCACGATCCTGGCCAAAAACATCGCCATTCACTATCGCGGGGTGAAGATCAATCTGATCGACACGCCGGGACACGCCGACTTTGGCGGCGAAGTCGAACGCGTGGTCAGCATGGCCGACGGTGCGATCGTTCTGGTTGACGCCGCCGAAGGGCCGATGCCGCAGACCCGGTTTGTGCTCGAAAAGGCGCTGGAGGCCGGTGCCCGTCCGGTCGTTGTGGTCAACAAGGTTGATCGCCCGGATGGTCGTCCGGCCGAAGCGCTCGACGAAGCGCTGGAGCTGTTGGCCGAGCTCGGCGGTGAACAACTGCTGGACAACGTTTCCTACATGTTCGCTTCAGCCCGCGAAGGTTTTGCGACGACCGATCCGGCGGTCCGGACCGACAATATGTTGCCGCTATTGGATCTCATGATCGATGCTTTCCCCGGTCCGGAGGTGGATGCGGAAGCGCCGTTGCAGTTGCTGGTGACAACGCTCGGCTGGTCGGAGTACGTTGGCCGCATCGCAGTGGGTCGGATCTCCGCGGGTAAGGTCACCGCTGGGCAGACGATCGACCTGCATGGTCAGAAAGGGGCGCGGAAGCTCAAGATCGCCGGGCTGTACGTGTTCGACAAACTCGGCCGAGTCGCTACGGAGTCCGCTCAGGCCGGCGATATTGTCGCCATCGAGGGGCTCGAGGATGTCGAGATCGGTGACACGATCACCGCAGTCGATACGGGAACGGCGCTGGCTCGATTGGCGGTCGATGAACCGACGCTGGAGATGGTGTTCAGCGTCAACACCTCACCGTTGGTCGGTCGCGAGGGGAAGTTCGTAACGACGCGACAGCTCAAGGCGCGGCTGGAAAAGGAACTCGAGCGGAACGTCGCCCTGCGGGTTGAGCCGATCGAAGGGACCGAGTCTTATGCGGTTCGCGGCCGCGGGGTGTTGCACCTGGCGATTCTGATCGAAACGATCCGCCGCGAAGGGTTTGAACTGAGCGTCGGCAAACCGCGGGTGGTGTTCAAGGAGATCAACGGCAAGACCCATGAGCCGTATGAAACGCTGGTCGTCGAGGTGCCGACCGACAACATGGGACCGGTGATGGAGCTGGTCGGTAATCGCCGCGGCCAGATCGAAGAGATGAGCCAGCGGGGCGAGTACAGCTTGCTGCGGTTCCAGATTCCTGCGCGTGGGCTGATCGGTTTGCGAACACGGTTGCTCAACGCGACCCGTGGGACGGCGATTATCAATCACCGCTTCAATGGCTACCGCGCGGTCGAAGGCGATGTGCCCCGGCGCAGCAATGGCGTGTTGGTCTCGATGGTGGCTGGCAAGGCGATGCCATTTGCGCTGTTTGCCCTGCAGGACCGCGCCGAGCTGTTTGTCTCTCCAGGCGAAACGATCTACGAAGGGATGATTGTCGGCGAAAACGCTCGCGATAACGATCTGGTCGTCAATCCTTGCCGCGAGAAGAAACTGACCAACATGCGGGCGTCGGGCAGCGATGAGAACGTGATTCTCAAACCGCCGCGCGAGCTATCGCTCGAAGCGGCGTTGGAGTACATCGAGGACGACGAGCTCGTTGAAATCACGCCGACAAGCATCCGCCTGCGCAAGGCGATGCTGAGCGAAGCGGATCGCCGCCGCCACAGCCGCAGCAGCGCTTGAGCACCACCGCCGCTGGAGTTCAAGCTTCAGCTTGCCCCGCTGGAGTTCAAGCTTCAGCTTGCCCCGCGTTAACTCCTACACCACCAAGCGGAAACGCTACCCAGTTGGCTGAGCAACAGCTTCCTCGGCCAATTCCGCCTCGGCGCTCTCCAGCGCATGCAGATAACGCTGCTGCGAGAGCGTTAGTCCCAGACGCTGGGCGATTTCCGCCGCGGCCCGCATTGCAGCGCCGCGGATTTTCGGCGGTATGTGCAGCGTGCGGCGCAGCGCTGCAGCGCGATAAGCGGTCAGCGCCCCAAGGTCATCGGCCAACGCTGAGAGGCAGTTGCCCTGCAGCAAGCGGGCGGCCGGAGCATGTGCGTCAAACGCAAAGCAGGGGGTCAACGATTCGCAGGCTTGTTCGTGCAACCCCAAGTCGGCAAACGCTTCGGCCATCACCAGGCGATAATGGTGCTTTTCCGGATCGCGTGCCAGTCGAGCGCGGCAGACATCCAAGCGGCGGTTGGCCCAGTCGGTTTGTGCTCGGTCGAGCTCACGCTGAACCTCCGGCGTGTTGAGCCGCGCCGCTAATTGTGCGACTTCGCGTAACTGCTGCAGCGATCGAGCCAGGACGGCCTCCTCATAGTGCCAGAGCACGCGCGGATCGGCCTCATTGAGCTGCAGCGCCTGATGCAGAACCCGTTTGGCTTCCAGCGGGCGATCTTCGGCGCGGTGGATCGCCGCCAGTTCGAGGTACAGATCGATCTCGATCGTCCGTTCGCGAATCCGCTGTTCCAATTGCTGGCGCCGATCGGGGCGCGCGGGGTCTTGTCGCGCCGCCGGTTCGGCGGGCTGGGCCGGTGGCGACGAGCTTCGCGCAGCGTCACCACTACCCAGCAGGCCATCGCTGTCTTCGGCGGAGATCGACATGGTTGCGGCTCTGGAAGGGGCCCACGACGGCGGACGGTCCGTGGAATTACGTTTCTAGGAAAACCTCAGCTTAGCTCGGCGGCAGTGGAGTTTCGACCCGTCCGGCGCCGAGCCGTTACTGCGGCTGCAGGTAGATCGCCTGACCGCTAAAGAAATGAGACATCAGATTGGCATCCCAAATTCGTTTGCCCGATGCGGGGTCCCCGATCAGAAACGCGCCGTTATCCAGTTGCCTGAGGACCACCACCGCATGGCCTTCACTCCTCGATCGTCCGAGCAGCTTGCGCAGCCGACCGGAGCGGCTGGGCGGAATCATCTGTGCAGCCGGTGGCGTGACCATGGCGAGCACCGGATACTGCCCCTGGCGAACCCAGTCTTCTGGTCGGCGACTCGCCAAACGTGGCTGCAGACCGGTACCACGCGTTTGCAGGTTCAGCCCACGATACAAGGCCAGCGGTTCGGTGCCGGCGCGGCTGGTCAAACAGGCGCTTGCCATCGTACGTTCGTCGGTCTCGATCCCGTGCAACCGCAGCAATGTGGCCGCGGCAGCGGGACCGCAACTGGCGTCATGAGTCTGCAGACAAAGATCACCGCGCCAGCGGCTCAGCGGTTCGAGCTCAATCGGCATCAGTAGCGGGCGCAGTAGCGGCGCAAACAAGAAGACACTGCCGAGAAGAACTAAGCTTGAGAGCACGACCGCCGCGCGCGGTGAGGGCACACCGGGGATCGCCCAGGCGAACCCGGCGAGAAAGCAAACCAAGATCGGCGTGAGATTGCTCAGCAATACGGCTGAGCTGTGGGTGAATACCGCAATATTCTCAATTCGCCCGGCGCCGGTCGATGCATATAAACTCGTCAAGATCACCGCGCCGGCAAATACAAGTATGCGATAACGCCCCAAGCGATGCCCTAAGTTTCTCCCCACCAACAGGGCCATCAGTGAGCCCAGTGCAATCAATGCTGCGGCGGCAATCAGTTGAAAATCCATTGTATTGTCCTCGCACAGCAGGCCGTGCTCGGAGGCATGGTTGGTCCATAGGAAAGAGGCAGCCTGACCGCAGGTGGTTGCTATAAAAATCTGTCATCAGCCAGCGGCTGCGTCTTGATATCTACACTGAAGTCACTAGGGCATATTCCGTTCCTAGAAGCCTCGCGCAACCCGATCTGGTTGTAAAAAGCTATGGGTTCGCTCCGCTCTGGTGGGACTGCAGGCCTCCCGCGGAGAGATGCACCCGAGGTGCTGAAATGAGCAATCGCTCAGGCAGGCCGGCTACAGGCGGGAGGAAGCGGGGGTTGCCCCCGTTCCCTGGATCAGTACGCTGGACCGCTACTTGTCCGTTACAACCGCCAGCACGTCCGGGTTAATAACTGCTATGTCGGCCCTTCCGCCCGATTATTTATTACAACGTTTGCACGCTGCGGGGCAGTCGCACCTGTTGCGGTTCTGGGATGAACTGTCTGCTGCCGGGCAATCGCAGTTAATCGCCCAACTGGAACAGATCGATTTCGAGCTGATTGCCGGTCTGATCGGTGGCGCGGACGACAAGCCAGATTTTGCAGACTTGGCCGCCCGCGCTGCCGCGCCGCCAGCGGTCTGCAGCGACGGGACGGGCGCAGCCTGGGCCCCGGCGGACGCGCGGCAGGCCGGCGAACAGGCATTGGCGGCCGGACGCGTGGGCGTGGTGATTGTCGCCGGCGGCCAAGGCACGCGGCTGGGGTTCGACCAGCCGAAAGGGATGTTTCCGATCGGTCCGGTCTCGGGCCGGACGCTGTTCGAATTCTTTGCCGATGCCTTACAAGCGGCCAGTGCTCGCTACGGCGTCCGCATCCCGCTGTACTTGATGACCAGCCCGCTGACGCATGCCGACACGCTGCGTTACTGGAGCGAACGGCGTTACTTGGGTTTGCCGCCGGAAGATGTGCGGATCTTTTGCCAAGGCACAATGCCGGCGGTCGATGCGAGCAGCGGGAAATTGTTGCTCGCCGCCAAAGATTCGCTGGCGCTGAGCCCCGATGGGCACGGCGGAACGGTCGCGGCGCTGGCGAAGTCGGGCTGCTTTGACGATGCGCAGGCCCGGGGCGTCGACCTGTTGTCGTACATCCAGGTCGACAACCCGCTGGTGGCGCTCTGCGACGCGAACCTGATCGGGCACCACTTGATGAGTGGCAGCGAGATGACGACGCAGGTGGTGCGCAAGCGGTATGCCGAGGAGAAAGTGGGCAACGTCGTGTTGGTCGACGGCAAGGTGCGGATCATCGAGTACAGCGACTTGCCCGCTGCGGCGGCGGCAGCGCGGGGCGTCGACGGCGGACTGAAACTGTGGGCGGGCAACATCGCCGTGCACGTGATGGATGTCCCTTTTCTGCGGCGCGCGGCGGCCGCCGTCGACGCGTTGCCGTTTCATCGCGCTTCGAAGGTTGTCCCCTATGTGGACGAAGCGGGGCAGGAGATCAGGCCCGAGCAGCCCAACGCGATCAAGTTCGAGCGGTTCATCTTCGACCTGCTGCCGTGGGCCGAGAACGCATTCGTGGTGGAAGTGGAACCGGAGGAGGCGTTCGCTCCGGTCAAGAATGCCGACGGCGCGGCGCACGACACGCCCGCTCAGGCCAGGGCGGCGATCAGCCGTTTGCACCGCCATTGGCTGGCAGCGGCCGGTGTCGCGGTCGCCGATGGCGTGCAGGTCGAGGTCAATCCTCGGTTTGCGAGCTCGGCCGAGGAACTGGCCGGGAAAGTGTCGGTGGGCCAGCGCGTGACGGCCGACCGCTATTTTGCGCCGGAGGCGGGGGGCGAGTGATCGCCGCCCGCGAGGCTGGCGCGCCGGCTGCCGCAAGCGACGCCTGAGTCCCGGCTGGGTCGGCGGGCCTTGTCGGGTGACAAGGCCGCGCCCCGGGACGCAGCGCCGTCGCTCGCGGAAGAAGGTTCGTAGGAACCGGACGCTAACGCATTCCGGCTGATCGAATTTTACCGAAGTTCATCTTCGGGGTTGCTTAGCGTTTTTTCGTCACCGACAGTTCGGCCAACTTGAGGTAGCCGTACATCGGTTGATCGCTGCGGATGATCACGAACTTGCCTTGGAGTTGATCCTGCTGCGAGACCTTGAGCAGGATCCCCTGCAGTTCGCCGATCGACGCGGTCGACCAGCCGTGCAGCCCGATCAGCACATCGCCGACCCGCAGTCCGTAGGTTTCCGCAGGCGAACCTTTGCGGACCTCGGTCACGTACAAGCCGCCACGATAATTTTGCCGCGCCTTGGTGTTGATTCGCTGCATTGCGGTTCGCGGTACCGGTTGCAGTCGCACGCCGATGGCTGACCATGCCAGCGACTGCGCGTCTTCGCTATTGAACGCCGGCGGTTCAATGGTGGCGGCCAGTTCGATCGGTTGGCCGTCACGCTCGACGACGATCGGCAGCGGCTGACCCGGTTGCGCCTCGATCAGTGCCAGTCCAAACGCCAGCCGGTCGTGCGTTTTCGCCTCGCCGATCTGCACCACCCGATCGCCAGCTCTAAACCCATCCCGCGCCGCGGAACTGCCCGCAGCGACCTGTACGATCTTCACGCCATCGCCGACCCGCGGGCCGCCTTCGGACGTGATGCCCAGCCCCAGCCGCTCTTCGTTGTGCGTGCTGATCATTTCGTTGACGATGTCGATCGCCTGGTCGATCGGAATCGCGAAGGCGATCTGCTGCGCGCCGACGCGAACGGCCACATTCACGCCGATGATCTGGCCATCGATATTCAGCAGCGGACCGCCGGAGTTGCCTGGATTGATCCCCGCGCTGGTCTGGATCAGATCGCGATATTCCTGGGTATCGTTAACCGGCACATCGCGGTGCAATGCGGAGATGATCCCTTCGGTGGCGGTGTGAACGTAGCCGAACGCGTTGCCGATGGCGATCACCGGTTCGCCGACCATCAGATCGCTACTGGTTCCGCGGGGGATCACTTCCAGCGGCTTGTCGACCTTCACCTTCAGCAGCGCCAGGTCGCTGCGGATGTCGGTCGCGATCACTTCGGCGGTCGTGCCGGTGCCGTCGGCTAAGGTGATTCGCACTTCCTCGACGTCTTCGACGACGTGGTAGTTGGTGATCACATAGCCGCGCGGATCGATCACCACGCCGGTGCCCATCCCATTGACCTGACGTGCCGCTTCGGCCCCGGCCATCGCCGCAGCGGTCGGGCGGACGGTCTTTTGTCCGTGGATGTTCACCACCGCATTGCTGCAGCGGCGGATCGCCAGCACGACCGGTGTTTCGCGCCCATAAATGCCCCGCACGTCGTCAGCACGGGCCGGCGTGGAGAAGTGCGGGGCGGCGATGCCACAGGAGAGCAGCGCCAAGGCGGTCACAGCACGGGCCGCAGCGGCGCGGCCACTGAGGTTCGGTCGCGACCAAGAAAGAGCAATGAAGCGTTGCATGGAACCCCGCACGTCCGTGAGCAAGTCTGCTGCTTGAATGCCAGCGGAAGACCGCTCGGCCTGATCGACCGGCGTCCAATGCCGGTCTGACGATTTGCATCGGGTGTTGGGCGTTCGCAGCTTCACGCGGGCTCATTGGGGCGGCAAGGTTTAACTGTCTTAACAGCCGCCTGCCCTTGCCTCGTCCCGCTGCAGAGTCAGGAGTATACTGAGCCAGCAACTGAGCCGCCCTGCACCACTGCTCCAACCCCCGCTGTTTATGTCCACCGTCACCCAGTCGATGGCCGCCGAGGCGGAACGTTTTCGTGAGTCCTACCACGCGGTGCGGGAGATGATCAGCCGCGTGATCGTCGGCCATGACGAAATCGTCGGCGGCGTGATCACGGCGATGCTGGTCGGTGGCCACTGCTTGCTCGAAGGGGTGCCGGGGCTCGGCAAAACGATGTTGGTGCGGACGCTGGCCCAGGTGATGGATTTGCAGTTCAGTCGGATCCAATTCACGCCTGACTTGATGCCGGCGGATATCCTCGGCACGAACATGATCGTCGAGGACGAGCAGACCGGTCGCCGCCGGTTCGAATTCCAGCGCGGCCCGGTATTCACGCAGATCTTGCTGGCTGACGAGATCAACCGCGCCACCCCCAAGACGCAATCGGCGATGCTGGAAACGATGCAGGAGGGAACGGTCACGGCCGCCGGGCACCGCTACGAGCTCGCCAAACCGTTTTTTGTGCTGGCGACACAGAATCCGATCGAACAAGAGGGGACGTACCCGCTGCCCGAGGCACAACTGGACCGTTTTTTGTTCAAACTCGTCGTCGGCTACAGTTCTCGTGAAGAACTTTCGCTGATCGTCGACCGCACCACCCGCGGCGAGTCGCCACAACTGGAAAAAGTGCTCGATGGACCACGGGTGCTGGAGATGCAAAGGCTTGCCCGTGACGTGGTTCTCGCTCCGCACGTCCAAGACTATCTCGTGCGGCTGACGCTAGCCACGCATCCCGAGGGCCCGTACAGCGTCGATGCGACCAATGCATACGTTCGCTGGGGCAGTAGCCCGCGTGGGGCGCAAACGCTGTCGCTGGCGGCCAAGGTGCGAGCGCTGCTGGAAGGTCGCTACAACGTCAGCTTTGAAGACATCCGCCGGGTCTACCTGCCGACGATGCGGCACCGGTTGCTGATGAACTTTGAAGCTCAAGCCGAAGGGATCGGGCCCGACACCGTGCTGCTCAAGATCCTCGAACGGGTGCCGGAAAAGGGCGACTAGCGTCGCCGAAATATCGCCGCCCGCTCCGCCGCTGGGAGTCCGAACCACTGCGCCAAGTGGCTGGCACCCGGTGACAGTCAGCGGCAAGCGATGCAGTGTCGCCAGCGACGTGCGGATGAGAGGCGAAGCCCCCGATCGTGCGCTGGCGGTTGCTATTCCAGATTGAACTCGAACACGTTCGGTTGCCCTTCGACGACTTTTGCCGTCAGCGGCGTGCTGCTCTGGAGCTTGTACTGACGCGGTAGCACTTCCTCGGCTTGCATGATTTCCTCCTCCACACCTTCGGGTGTCATCTGCTTTCGGCCGGTGCCCACCATCCGCACTTTAGAGATCGTCACCTTGTATTCGCCCGCCGTGGTCCCCGCTCCTACCGCGCCTTGCTGAGTCTGCAGGACAAAACGACCGGTTGCATCGGTCGTCGCGTAGGCGGGCGAACCGGAACCCTCGGTGGCAGGGCCGAACATCACGTTGGCGCCTTCGACCGGTTGGCCATTGAAGGTCACCGTGCCTTCGGCCATCGAGGTATCGATCGTTGAATCGCCGCACCCGCTGACCAATGCTACGATTGTGGCGAATGCAATACCGATCGTTTGAAAACGGATCATCATGTGTCGCTTGACCTGAGGATAAATACATGGAGGGACGAAAAAATCAGAAGCTGTACCGGCAGTGATAGCCCGGAGAGCACACGCTTCTCCGAGCTAGGTTTGGTTCACGGTGTGTGCGCTAAGGCAACTGTGCCGCTTCGCTACCACGGCGAGTGCCCGCGGCACCCCAGATGCCGTACGTTGACGGGCCGGTATAGTGCTGTGGATTGGCTTGCACGAAACCCGGCCTGCCTTCTCCCAAAAGTTTCGTCGGGTCGCCAGCGTCAATGCTATCGCTAACGAACCGCACCGATCCATCAGCCATGGCCGTGTTGACACCACCGGGGTGGTTACTCGAAGCCGAGATCAGCGCCTGACGTTCACTGCCACAGGAAGGAGAGTTTGGCGGAAGAATCGTGTGGAAGATGCCGTAATAGTTCCGAGAATCACCCCAGCGACGGCCCTTATTACTGTTGTAGCCGGTGGAGATCAAGGTGTTATTAGGCCCCCGAGTCGCTAAGCAGACAGCGGGAGCTCCGCGATTATCAAAGGTGCCGGTCGCAATTCCGCTGGTCAAACCGCTGTCAGTGCCGTCTCTTCCAACCAATACCTCGGAAAGCAAGAGCGTATTGCTTGTTCCATCTTCGATACTGGCAAACGTCACGTCGCCGCTGCCTCCAGGATAAAACAGACCGCGGGATTCTCCCCAGGTGTCCTCCACCCAGGCATCGCCACGGTTGCCGACATAGCTGGCGTATCCAACTCGATTCGATTGTCTGCCAAGTAGCGCGGTAGAATCTGATGGACAAACATAAGAGGGAATGTGGGCAGCAAACGGATTCACCTTGCCATCATGCATGATGTTGACATTGTACGGCTCAGGAATGTTCATCGAACCACTGTCTCTGACCCAGGCATAAGGATTTGTTGCTGCGGCCTGCCCACAATACGCGGTGATTTGCTCGTACAGCGGCCCTTGCTCCACGTACGGAAGCAGCGACACACGGAAGGAGTAAATATCGACCACATCGATCCGCTGGGTCGTGTTAACCTTGCGGAAGCCTTCGACCCAGAGACGATCATTGGTTCCGCTAGGAAGCCGATTGTAGGTGTCGTGAAAGTTGTGAGCCCCGATAGCAATCTGCTTCAGATTGTTGCCACAGCTCATCCGCCGAGCCGCTTCACGGGCTGCCTGAACCGCGGGCAACAACAGGCCAACCATCACCCCGATGATGGCGATCACCACCAGCAGTTCGACCAAAGTGAAGGCTGGCCTCTTACCAGCAGTACCTGATCGCGAGCGACAAGCCGCTGTCTCCTCCCAAGCCAGGGACTGCGCGGGTAGACACAAGTGCTGCAGGTCAAACAACCTGCGAGTTCTTACGCAAGAAAAACATCGTGAAATGCTGGTAAGTTTCGACCTTACGAAGCACGAGATTTCTATTGCAAAAAAAAATTGTGGACGGAGATTCATTACTGTGCCCTGCTTGGAAATAGATGAAGGAAAAGCAGCACGAAATGCCGTGTGTCACAAACATCCCCCCGAACGTCTCTCACCTCGGGGAAACACGCCGAGAGAACGGGGGGGTTCGCAGCCAGTAACGGACAGTAGCGGGGCTGCGGACTCCAGTCAAGCGGGTGGTGCTCGCCAATCGGCATAGCGGCTATGAATTGCTCTGGAATTGCAAGTGCAGCCATCGGAAATCCTGCCGCAGGCCCCCTCCAATGGTGAGTCCACATCGGCGAGCAGGGATAAAGCAATGTCGCCAGCCGTTGAACGGCGCCGATCGAAGTTCTCACCCGGCTCTCCGTCCAACACGACGGAGCAAACCACAACCTCGAACTAACCGGCAACCCTACCACAGAGGCAGCAATGGACTCCAAGATTCCCGCGGCCTACAACCGCCCAGCGCTGTCGGCGGTTCGTGTGCCTGCCGCTGGTGTAGCGACCAGCCGCTTAACCCTCCTCCATCGAATCGAGGTCTTCAAAGACCTGTTCGACTCATCCTTGAACAGAATGCCGCTCAGCAAATCGGTGAGCCCGCCACGATAATTGATCTCGTCGGGCAACGGGATGTACCAGAACCAGCGCCGTATGTTATTGAGACTCAGCACGACCGTTGCCACAGCGCCACCAATCGCAACAGCCGCAACGTGTTGTCCTGGTATGGCATCGGGTTGCCCCGTTGGAGCGAACGCAAATCGCTACTGCGGCACGTTGTAGCGATCTGCCCGATCCGCTGGGATGCTCGTGATGGCCAACTAGATGATGTCCGGTTGGCCTAGCCGGCGCTGGTTACTTCAGCGATTTGCTCAGTTCAAAGTCGATGCTTTGTGGCTCATCGGTAATCGTTGCAGTCAGCGGCGTTTGGTGGGCCGCATTATAGGCCGGTGGAGTTACCGTTTCGAGCTTCTCGCGCGTCGGGCTGTCAGGCACACCTTTATAGAGCGGCTCGGTGCCGACCACCTTGTTTCCGAGCACCATCACTTTTTTCTCACCCGGAGCAACGCGAGCGATGTACTTGCCATCCTTGATGACTCCGCCGCCGGTGCGGGCCACCCCGTCAGCGGCAACGAACGAGATTGAACCTTGATCGATGGGCTCACCATCAATCGTGATCTTACCGGTCACTTCGACTTCATGAACGGCTTCGCCGCCGCCGCAACCAATTGTGCTCACCAGCGTCACAACGGCAAAAATCAATGATAAACCAGTCAACGGACGACGTAACATACCTGCCTGCATCTTCAATTTTTGAGTTTCAATATTAACGTTCCCAATAAACAACCCCGACGGAGGACAGGGTTGGAACTGCCCGCGCAAAGGTCTCACGAGCAGACTAACAAGAGTGAACTCTGTCTGCCGCATCGGCAACTAACAAAATCGCTTACGGCAATTGAAGCGTTTCGCCACCCTTGCCCGAGAGTGCGGCTGCCCACACGTCATGGGCTACGGAATCGGTAACAAACCGGACCGACCCGTCACACATGCTGACCGCCACGCCGCCAGGATGCTTGCTGCGCGCCGCGATCTGATATTCCGTGTTGCTGGAGACCGTTATACAGGGGATCCGACGATACTCGTTGTTAAGCGGATCCTGGGCGGTCGGTTTGCACTGCCGGATTTGGTCAGGGCTCGACGAATTGGGGGTCAGGATCGACATAAAGGCGGGGCTGCCTTCATCATTGAGGATGTCGCCGCGGTTGTCATTGATCTGTCCGGGAGACGCGATGATGATCTCAGAGAAGCAGGCGGTGTTGGACGTGCCGTCGATGATATCCGCCATCCGATAGACGTGACCGACACCAAATGGGGAACCCGAGAAGATTTGCTGATCGGCCGCGTTCTGGTGCAGGTGCGTGTTGCCCATATTGGTCACGTAGTTGCCCATGACACGCCAGTAAGTATCACTGCGGGCCTGCTCCACACCCCCTCCGTCAGAAGGGCAGCTATAGGCTGGAACGTGAACGCGTTGCAGGTCGATGTTTGGCGCTTCATAAAAGCCGCGGGTAAAATCGTACTGGTCATACAGGGCGCCCTGTTCGATGTACGGCCAGAGTTCGATCGGCCAAGAGATACGGTGATAGGTCCGCCCGTTTTCCACCTTGCGGATATCCGGATTGGCGCCGATCGAGAAATATCGATGCGTATCGACGTGGTTATGCAGGGCGAGCGTCCACTGCTTGAGGTTATTCGTGCATTGCATCCGCCGTGCGGCTTCACGTGCGGCTTGAACGGCCGGCAGCAGCAACCCGACCATGACGCCGATGATGGCGATCACGACCAGCAGTTCGACCAGGGTAAAACCGGCGTTGCGTTGCAGCCGGCGGTTATAAGCAGGAGTAGGCGAAGCCATGAACTCTCTCAATAGAACGTTAGAAGATAAGGTGGACAACTTATTAGTTTAGAACTTGGGTACTTATTCGGCTAGGGCAGCCGGCAGGATATCAGCCATTACAGCGGCAAAAAGCGCGATTTTTCGGCTGTCCCGGTGCGCCGTGTGCTGCCCCCACACCCCGCCGCATAGCTGCTAAACTAGCTGCCGGGTGGATCGTTTCTTATAGCGGGTGGGGATGATGCGTAGCGAAAGAGATAAGATGCTTGCCGGCGAGCTTTATGATGCGCTCGATCCGGAGTTAGTTGAAGCACGGGACCGTGCGCGCGACCTCTGCCAGGATCTCAACGCGACTCGTGAGCGGGAGCAGGAGCTGCGGCGGCGAATCCTCGGGGAGCTGCTGGGTAGCGGCGGCGACACGGTCTGGATGCAGCCGCCGTTTTTCTGCGATTACGGCAGCAACATTCATCTCGGTCAGCGGGTGTATTTCAACTTCAACTGCATCATTCTCGATGTCTGCCGGGTGAGCATCGGCGACTTCTGCTTCTTCGGCCCGGCTGTGCAAATCTACACAGCGACCCACCCGCTGGACCCGGTGCTGCGACGGACGCAGGAGTTCGGCAAGCCGGTGGAGATCGGCAGCGACACCTGGGTTGGGGGTGGCGCGATCATCTGTCCCGGCGTCACGATTGGTTCCGGCAGCGTCATCGGTGCTGGCAGCGTGGTCACGCGCGATATGCCTGATGGCGTGTTTGCGGCCGGCAATCCTTGCCGTGTGATTCGCCCGATCGAGTGATCCGCCGTGATGATTAGAAAGTCCCCGGAGCCTTCGACCGCCACATAGAGGGGATACTAAATATCCTACAGGAGGACACATTCGGTAGGCTTCGCACACATTCAAATTTTTCTTTCGCCCGCCGAGTAAGAAACCGAGATTTTCTGCCGCCGAGCGCTGGTTTGCGTCGAGTAAAATGATCGCTTGACTGCGAGCAGAAGCATCATTAGCGTGGATTGTGGGGGCCTGAACTAACCTTGGTTAATTTGGGCGGGCATTCTGGCTCATCGTTGTGGGCTCGGCGGCTGCGATTGACGCTTCGCGATTCTTTTTTCTTTTCTTTATTTCGGATAGGACACTGTGATGAACGTTCGGACGAGGTCGGCTTTTACATTGGTCGAGCTGTTGGTGGTGATCGCCATTATCGGCGTAATGGTGGGGTTACTGCTCCCCGCGGTACAGGCGGCTCGTGAAGCGGCTCGGCGGATGCAGTGCAGCAACAATCTGAAACAACTTGGGCTGGCGCTGCACAACTATCACGACACGCACAATTCGCTGCCGTTTCTCTGTGGCGGAACGGGGGCAGGCGCGGATTTTGGTACGTACAATGTGTGGGCCCCCCACGGCACGAGCGCTTTCCGACTGTCAGGTTTCGTCGGGCTGTTGCCGTACATCGAGCAGCAAGCTATCTACGACATGTCAGCCAACAACAATTTTTCGCCTGGCGGGTGGGTCAACGTGGCGAACTCTCCGGTCCAGCAGAAGATTCCCGGTTTCTTCTGTCCGACCGATCCGAGTGCTCAAAACCATGCCATGGGAGCTCGGAACTACATGATGAGCATGGGCGATTGGTCGATGCAGCACCACGATGCGACACGCGGGGTCGTCAATCCGCGCGGGCCTTTTGGAAATACTCGGCAAGCCGGTGTCGGCCAAACGTTCAAGTTTGCCTCGATCAACGATGGCTTGAGCAACACCGTTGCATTTAGTGAACGGGTAGTCGGTGAGAACATCGCCAACGTTAAGGGAGGCTTTGCGTCGTCCAGCGGCGTGCAACCCGGCGGGGCGGTTGGAGCCACGATGCTGGCGATTGTGCCCCTTGATTGTAAAAACACGCCGGTCGTCAGAGGGCGTTACACGACACCAGCCTCGGGAGACCTCACCGGGCGATACTGGTCTGATGGATCGGCGGTCGCGACAGGCTTCAACACGATTTTGCCGCCCAACTCGCCGAGTTGTGCGGCGGCTGGCACCGCCACGCAGGAGTCACGAAACATTGTGCCGCCTACAAGCTTCCACCCTGGCGGAGTGAACGTCAGCATGCTCGATGGATCGGTGGCGTTCATTTCCGATACGATCCACAGCGGCAATTTGGCGCTCGGATTGGTCGAAGCCGGAGAAAGCAACTATGGCGTCTGGGGCGCACTGGGCAGCCGCAGTGGTGGGGAATCAGCTTCGCTTCCCTAATGAAGCAACCCAGAAGATGGACGTCGGAAAATTTCTATTAGCCGGCATGCGTTCGCGTCCGGTTCCTGCGAACCAGGAGCCGCACCGCGGCGAATGATTTGACCGAACGACTTAGCCAGACCTGCTTAATGCGTCACAAAGTGTCGCAGTTGATCAAATGAAGCCCTGCTCCCGACCATTTGGGAGCGGGGGGAACAGTGGCTGGCACAGCTTGGTTGGGCCAGCCTTGGATGCAGTGAACTCATCTTTTAATGACTAACAGCAGAATGATTATGAAGAGCAGCCTGATACCGGCGGCCAGCACAATGTTTGCCATCTGCGGCCTCCTGCTGGCGACAACGGGTTGTGGCGACGGAGTCAGCAAGCCGTCCCACATTCCGGATTTGACCGCCTGCGTCATCACGGTGACCTACAACGGTCAGCCCGTCGCCGATGCAAGCGTGTTGCTTGCACCGCAGTCCGGTGAGTTCTCAGCGTCGGGGCTTACCGATCTGGAGGGCAAAGCGGTGATGAAAACCGATGGCATGTACGACGGGGTTGTCCCCGGGGAATACATGGCCAGTGTCACCAAACGCGAGGTGCTGACGCTCGACATTGGGGAAACACCCCAGGACCCCGCAGACTATGCAGCCTACGAGGCAAAACTGAAGAGTCAGCCGATGCCAAAACACCTGATCCCTGAGAAGTACTCGTCGTTTACGCGTTCTGGACTGACCGTGACGATCAGCGAAGGATCTCCCACGGAAACAACCTTTGAGCTGACCGACTGATCGTCAGACGGTCACGGTCGTGCGTGACCCATAAAGCGTTTCGACCGGCTTATCTAACGAGCCGGCATCGTGCCGAAAGGTTTGGCGTTTGGGGGTGCATCTCGAAAGGAAAAGAACGGCGGCGACAGCCCGGAGGGCGAAACATCCTTGCCGGCGGCGTCAGCCGCCGGACCCCATGCAGCAGATGCAACAGCCCGGCGGGCGACACAACGGTTCAACGTCGGGACAGGTGTGACTGTTGTGCCGCCCTGCGGGCTGATTACTCAACTCGCAAAAATTGCCGGCGGCTCACGCCGCCAGCAGGGAGATGCCGCCCTTCAGGTCGGAACAGATCTCCCGTTTCAAGTGAGGCAGCACTATCCTCGGGAGAACTTGCGATGCCGCGACCGGACTACACAGCGGCCGTTTCGACTTCAGACGACTGTTCCATCTCCTCCAGCACCGCCTTGTAATCGGTCGGCATCACCTTGACGCACTGCTGCAGGAACTGTGGCCAGTCTTCCAGTGCCCGCTGCGCCTGCTGGCTGCCGGTGAACTGCAGGTGCCGTCGAACCATCGCCAGCAGCTCTTCCTCTTCCGCACCGGCCGAGATCTTCATCAATTCCACGGTGGCGAGGTTGCAGTTCATAGGGAAGTTGCCGTCTTCGTCCCAGACGTAAGCGATCCCGCCCGACATGCCGGCGGCAAAGTTCCGCCCGGTGGTGCCGAGAATCAACGCGCGGCCACCGGTCATGTACTCACAGCCGTGGTCGCCAACGCCTTCGACAACGGCATGAGCGCCGCTGTTTCGCACGCAGAACCGCTCGGCGGCGCGGCCGCGGAAGTAGGCTTCCCCGCTGGTCGCTCCGTACAGACAGACATTGCCGACGATGATGTTCTCGGCGGCGACAAAGCTGCTCTCGCGTGGCGGGTAAACGATCACGCGGCCGCCCGAGAGTCCTTTGCCGACATAGTCGTTGGCGTCGCCTTCGAGTTGGATCGTTACCCCGCGGGCCAGAAACGCACCGAGGCTCTGACCGGCTGAACCTGCCAGACGGATCGAGACGGTGTCCTCCGGCAGGCCCTGCTGGCCGTACCGCTTGGCGATCTCATGCGACAGGATCGTGCCGACGGTGCGGTTGATATTGACGATTGGCGACTCGATCACGACCGGTTCGCCACGCTCCAGCGCCGGAGCGGCAGCCGGAACGATGGTGGTCATGTCGAGCGATTTTTCGAGGCCATGATCCTGCGGCATCTGCCAGCGGGTGCCGACATCGGCGTGCGGCTTCTTGGCCGGTGCCAAGACCGCGGTCAGGTCCAGCCCGTCGCTCTTCCAGTGGCGGATCGCCGCATCGGTCCGCAACACTTCGCTGCGTCCGACCATCTCGTCGATCGTGCGGAAACCGAGCTGTGCCATGATCCGGCGAGCATCCTCAGCGACCATAAACAGGTAATTGACCACGTGCTCGGGCTTGCCGCGGAACTTCTTGCGCAGTTCCGGATCCTGGGTCGCAATGCCGACCGGACAGGTGTTCAAATGGCATTTCCGCATCATGATGCAGCCGAGCGTGACCAGCGGCGCGGTGGCGAAGCCAAACTCTTCCGCCCCCAGCAGCGCTGCGATCACCACGTCGCGGCCGGTCTTCAGCCCGCCATCGGTCTGCAACACCACGCGGCTCCGCAGGTTGTTGAGCACCAGCACCTGATGCGCTTCGGCAATCCCCATTTCCCACGGCAGACCGGCGTGCTTGATGCTGGTCAGCGGCGAGGCGCCGGTACCACCGTTGTCACCGGCGATCAGGATGTGGTCGGCATGCGCCTTGGCGACGCCCGAGGCGACCACGCCGACACCGACTTCGCTGACCAATTTGACGCTGATCCGCGCTGCAGGATTGCTGTTCTTCAGGTCGTGGATCAGTTGCGACAGATCCTCGATCGAGTAAATGTCGTGGTGCGGCGGCGGGCTGATCAGACCCACACCTGGCGTGCTGTAGCGGATCCGAGCGATCGTCTGGTCGACTTTCTTGCCCGGCAGTTCGCCACCTTCACCCGGTTTAGCACCTTGGCTGATCTTGATCTGCAGTTCATCGGCGTTAGTCAGATACTCGATCGTGACACCAAACCGCCCCGAGGCGACTTGCTTGATCGCCGACCGCTTGGAATCACCGTTGGGCAGCGGCTGGAATCGCGCCGGATCCTCCCCCCCTTCGCCGGTGTTGCTCTTGCCGCCGAGGCGGTTCATGGCGATGGCCAGCGTTTCGTGCGACTCGGAGCTGATGCTGCCGAGGCTCATCGCGCCGGTGCAGAACCGTTTGACGATTTCCTTAGCCGACTGGACCTCATCCAGCGGTACCGGTGGACCGGCCACGCCTTCCTGGAATTCCAGCAGCCCACGCAGCGAGCAACGGTTGCGGTTGTCCTGATTGACGGTTCGGGCGAACCGCCAATAAGCATCCTCGTTGTTGTTGCGGGCAGCGATTTGCAGGTCACTGATCGCTGTCGGGCTCCAAGCGTGCTTTTCGCCTTCAGCGCGCCAGTGGTATTCGCCGAGGTTGGGCAACTGGACCGCGCGATGATCGGCTCGCTCGGGGAAGCCGAGCGTGTGGCGGCGGAGCGTTTCTTCAGCGAGCACATCAAAGGTCACGCCTTCGATCCGGCTGGCAGTGCCGCAGAAGCAAACATCGATGACTTCTTCCTTGAGGCCTAAGGCTTCAAAGATTTGTGCCCCCTTATAACTCTGCAAGGTGCTGATGCCCATCTTGGCCATCACCTTCAGCATCCCCTTAGCGACGCCCTTGCGATAAGCCGAGACGATCTTGTCATCATTGTCAAAACGTTCGGGCAACAGGCCATCGCGCCGCGCCTGCCACAGCGATTCAAAGGCGAGGTACGGATTGATTGCGTCGGCGCCATAGCCGATCAGCAAGCAGTGATGATGTACCTCGCGGGCTTCGCCGCTTTCGATGACCAAACCCACGCGGGTCCGCTTGGCCTGTTTGACCAAGTGATGGTGGACCGCGCCGATCGCCAATAGCGAACTGACCGCGACGCGGGTCTTGCTGACGCCGCGATCGGTCAGCACTAGCAACTGGATGCCTTCGTCAGCGGCCGTTTCGGCTTCGGCGGCGATGCGATCGAGTGTTTGCCGCAACCCCGCCTTGCCGAGCGAACGCTCAAACGTGATGTCGATCACGCGGCTTTGCCAGCCGGCATGATTCATATGCTTCAGCGCCGCGATCTCTTCATTGGTGATGATCGGATGCTCGACCAACAACCGATGGCAGTTGGCCGGCTCGGCTTCCAAGAGGTTTTGCTCGGGGCCGATGTAGCACTCCAACGACATGATCACTTCTTCGCGGATCGAATCGATCGCCGGATTGGTGACCTGGGCGAAGAGTTGCTTGAAGTAGTCGTAGATCATCCGTGGCTGATCGGACAAGCAGGCCAGCGCGCTGTCGTTGCCCATCGAGCCTACCGGGTCGCGAACCTCTTGCACCAACGGCCGCAGCATGAAGTTCATCGTCTCAGCCGTGTAACCGAACGCCTGCATCCGCGCCAGCAGGGTCTCGCTGTCAAACCCATGCGGCTCGGACTCCGGATGCAAATCGCTCAGCCGGATGCGTTGCTCGCGCAGCCACTGCGCGTACGGCTTGCGTTTAGCAAAACCGCTCTTGAGTTCATCGTCGGGGATCAGCCGGCCTTGCGCAAAATCGATCAAGAACATTTTGCCCGGCTGCAGGCGTCCCTTCTCTTTGACGATCGCCGGATCGACTGGCAGCACGCCAACCTCGCTGGCCATGATCACTCGGTCATCCTGCGTGATGTAGTAGCGGCTGGGGCGAAGTCCATTGCGGTCGAGCGTTGCACCGATGTACTTGCCGTCGGTGAACACGATCGACGCTGGCCCGTCCCAAGGTTCCATTAAGCAGGAGAAATACTCATAGAATGCCCGTTTATCTTCAGGCATCGTTTCATGCTTTTGCCACGCTTCAGGGACCATCATCATGATCGCCTCCTGCAGCGTCCGACCGTTCATCAACAGGAACTCCAACACGTTGTCGAACGTGCCCGAGTCGCTCAGATGTGGCTCGATCACCGGAAACAGCTTCTGCAGATCGTCGCCATAAAGTTCGCTCTTAGCCGAACCTTCGCGAGCACGCATCCAGTTCTTATTACCGCGGAGCGTATTGATTTCACCATTATGGCTCATGAACCGTAGCGGCTGAGCACGATCCCACGAAGGGAACGTATTGGTGCTGAAGCGGCTGTGGACCATCGCTAAGTGAGTCTTAAAGTCTTCATCGCGCAGGTCGGGGAAATACGGCAGCACCTGCGCCGGGGTAAGCATTCCCTTATAGATGATGACTTTGGTACTGAGCGAACAGATATAAAACATCAGCGCCTGCTTGAGCCGATCGCTGCCGCGGAGCTGATGGCTCGCTTGCTTGCGGATCAGGTACAGCTTGCGCTCGAACGCTTCGCCCTCCAAACCGTCTTCAGCGGCGACGAAAATCATTTCGATCATCGGCTCGCTGGCGCGGGCGGTCGGTCCGATATCGGCCGCATCGGTTTCCTGCGGGACATCGCGCCAGCCGATCAGGCGTTGACCGGATTGAGCGACCAACTCCGCCAGCGTTTCTTTGCAGACCTGGCGTTCGGCTGCGTCGCGCGGCAGGAACACCAGCCCAGCGGCAAACTTACCGGGCTCCGGCAATTCCACGCCGAGGTCTCGCGCCGCCACTTTCTTCAGAAACTCGTGCGGCAGCCCGCACATGATTCCCGAACCGTCGCCGGTATTGGTCTCACAGCCGCAGGCGCCGCGGTGATCCATATTTTGCAGGATCGTATCGGCATCCAATACGATCTGGTGACTGGGAACGCCTTTGATCTGGGCGATGAAACCCACACCACAGGCGTCTTTCTCAAGTTCGGGATCGTACAGTCCTTGCTTTGGCGGCAGATGAATGAGTTGGGGCATGATGATTGCCTTCTGATGAAAACCACGTAGGGGATTGAATGGGGATGCGAGGCCGAGGCTAGACAACGCTGGCGGGAGGGCGGCTCGGCGGAGGCGCAGGTGAACTCGCATGAGCTGCTGCGCTTTGCTCCGCGTCCGCCTCGGTTCCGCCTGAGTTCGCCGGATGCGGCTGGTCTTGGGGATGCCCGGCGGCCGTTGCATCACGGCCGTGGTTGGGGTCGAGATTGCGCGACGCCTTGGCAGGAGACGCCGCTTCAATCGGTCGACCGAGAAGGAGTGAGATGAACTCGTCCGCAGCTCGAGAAACCTTGCCGCTGCGGCGGACAATGATGCCCAGCGGCCGTGCCAGCCGCATTTGCTTACAAGTAATCACCCGCAAGGAGCCATCGGCGCACTCCTTTCGCACCGTTGCTTCGGGCAAAATCGCCAATCCGGCATTAGCCTGGACGGCGCGGATGATCGAATCGATGTTGTCGAACTCCATCGTCACATCGACACTGACGGCATGCCGGGTCAGGAACGCATCGATCACGCGGCGGATCTTCAGCGACGATTCGAAGCCGACCAGTTCGCAGCCGTTCAGAGCCGACAATTCGATTTCGCGCTCCTGCGCAAACCGATGTGACGCAGCGCAGATCACCCGCATCGGTTCCTGTTGCCAACTGACAAACCGCAGCCGGCGAGTGTTCTGCGGGTAGCTGATCAGTCCAAAGTCAACCTCGCCGCGATCGACCATGCGGATCACCGACTCGCTGGACGCGTATTCAAAGCGGATCTGCACCTCGGGGTGCCGTTGGCGGAATTGCTCGCGGGCGGTCGGCATGTAGGTCGAGCCGATGGAATAGATCGCACCGATGCTTAGCCGGCCGGCGATCTTTTCGCCCAGTGAACGCACGTCCTGCTCCAGCCGCTGATAACCGCGGAGCAGTTTCTGCACGCCAGCGAGGTAAATCTCCCCGGCAGCCGTCAGATCCAGCGGTCGCCGGGAGCGATCGAGCAACGGGGTGCCGAGCGATTTTTCGAGTTGATGCAACGCTTGGCTGACCGCGCTCTGTGTCAGCGCGTGCTCGCTCGCAGCCCGCGAAAAACTGCGGAACTCAGCGACTGAACAGAACAGCTCAAGCGTACGAAGGTGCATCGGCGACCGGGTGTTGTATTAAATTTTCTAATGCTGCGTTGGCCTCAAGTGCAGTTTAGGTAATGCGAGAATAGATCGTGCTCCGGATTTGGTCAAGGCGGTTCGGGAGCGCTGCGAGCGCAACAATCGCGCGGCGGGGAGTTGATTCGCCGGACAGCGAGAAAGCAGCAGGAGGTTGCGCAGGCGATGAGCCTAATCAAAACCAAGCGTCGCCTCAGCCGGCAGACACTCGCCTCCGGTTTCCAGAAGGGCAGAGGCAGAACCGGAGGCAAACGCCTGCCGGTTGATGGCATCGAATGTGCAGTCGACGCGTGGGGCGCAACACAGAAGCTGAGGGTAGTAGCCCCAAGCCGGAGGTAAAAAACACCTCCCGGCTAAATCAATCGCAGGTGGCCGACCGGCGTAGCCACACGGGCAGCGTGCTTCCGCCTAGACCAACCCTTGGGCGATCGTGGCGCGGGCCACTTTTAGGAAGCCGGCGATGTTCGCTCCGCGGACCAGATTGCCGGGACAACCGAACTCGTCCGCTGCGGCGGCACAGGAGTGATGGATCGAGCGCATGATGTCGCGGAGTTTGGCATCGGTTTCTTCAAACGTCCAAGCTTCACGGCTGGCGTTCTGTTGCATTTCCAGCGCCGAGGTCGCGACACCGCCGGCGTTGGCGGCTTTGCCTGGGCCAAACAGCACCTTTGCGCCGACGAAGGTCTGCACGGCGGTCGGGGTACAGGGCATGTTGGCCCCTTCGCCAACGGCCAGAACGCCGTTTTCAACCAATTTGGCCGCGTCTTTGCCGGTTAACTCGTTTTGTGTCGCCGAAGGGATGGCGACATCGCAGGGGATTTCCCACAGGTTGCCACCGGGGATGTACCGGGCGCGCGGTTCCATGCAGACGTAATCTTTGATCCGCCGCCGCTCGATTTCCTTGAGTTGCTTGATTTTTGCCGGGTCGATCCCTTGTTCGTCGACGATGATCCCGTCCGAATCGCTCATGGCGACCACGCGACCGCCGAGTTCGACCGCTTTCTTGGCCGTGTAGATCGCGACGTTGCCGGCACCGGAGACCAGCACGCGTTTGCCGTCAAAGCTCTCGTTGCGGGTCTGCAGCATCTCTTCGATGAAGTAGACGCAGCCGTAGCCGGTCGCTTCTTTGCGAACTTGGCTCCCGCCGAAATCGAGCCCTTTGCCGGTCAACACGCCGGCTTCGAACTTGTTGGTCAGCCGCTTGTACTGGCCAAACATGAAGCCGATTTCACGGCCGCCGACGCCGATATCACCGGCCGGCACGTCGGTGTATTCGCCGATGATCCGCCACAGTTCGGTCATGAACGACTGGCAGAAACGCATCACCTCGCCCTCGGAGCGGCCCTTGGGGTCGAAGTCCGAGCCGCCCTTAGCCCCGCCGATCGGCAGGCCGGTGAGCGAGTTCTTGAAGATCTGCTCAAAGCCGAGGAACTTGACGATTCCCAGGTAGACCGAGGGATGGAAGCGGATGCCGCCCTTGTACGGCCCCAGCGCGCTGTTGAATTGCACGCGGAAGCCGCGATTGATCTGCACCTGGCCGCGGTCGTCTTGCCACGGCACGCGAAAGATCAGTTGCCGCTCCGGTTCGCAGAGCCGTTGGAAGACTTTGGCTTCGGCAAACTCGGGGTGTTTTGCCAAGACCGGCCCGAGCGACTCCATCACCTCGCGGACCGCTTGATGAAATTCCCCTTCTCCTGGATTCCGCTTCACAACCTCCTGATAGATCGCTTCAAACTCCGCGGTCAGCGCCACTTTCAACTCCGATTCAAACGTCGATGGATCAAGTAGGAGGCGCAATATTCGCCTCGCCAAAGCCCGGAATCTACCGATTAGCAGGCAGATGGTAAACCGAGTCGTTGGAGATGCCGTGCGCTGCCATGGGCTGCTTGAACCGGCAGGCGCTCAGGCTGGCGACTAAAAACGCGTTAGCCGGGCCACAAAGGTGGCGGGGGCAACGCTAGCGAGTGGGAGCTAACTCAAGCCATCAGCCGCTGCCACAGCGGTATTAAGCCCGCGTGAGCTTGGTGATCCGCCCGGTCGCAACCCATTCGGCGACAAAAATGTTGCCTGCGGAGTCGAAACAGGCGTCATGGGGATGCACGAACTTGCCGGCTTGCCACTGCGACGCGTTGCCGCGAATGCTGAAGCCGCCGGTCGACGATTTGTCGTCCAGCACCCGCTGGCGATCATCCCCCAGCGTCGCCACCGTGTTGAACTGCTTGTCGAGGAGCGAAACCCGGGCGACAAGTTCCGGGACAAGCATTAAATCACCGTGTGTGTCGAGGTTCGCTGGCAGCCCAAAGCCGTCAACGGTGCGGAGGTATTGGCCGTCGAGCGAGAACACTTGCAGGGTGTGGTTGGCCCGGTCAGTGATCACGATCTGCGGGGTTTCGCTGCGCGTGTCGACCCAGATGCCGTGCGGCGCATTGAAGGTCCCTTGGCCGTCGCCGGGGCCGCCGAAGCACGACACCCACTTGCCGTCGCGGTCGTAACGGTGGATGTAGAACGAGCCGTAGCCGTCGGCGAGCAGGAACCCGCCATCGGGCAAAAAGGCAAAGTTGGTCGGCAGAAAACGGTCGCGACCCCAGATTTTCGCCGGCGCGGATGCTTCTCCCTCGGCGTAGATGCCGCTTTCGGTCGGCGCGAACGCCTGCCACACCAGTTCGCCCTGGAGCGTGAACTTAGCGAAGGTTTTCGCTTGCTGATAAGCGGCGACATACAGGAACGGTTGGCCGTCTTCGACGCGGATGTCGACGCCATGCCCGCCGCCTTGGAACAGCGAGCCAAAGGAGCGAATCAGCCGGCCAGCCGGATCGAATACAAAGATGCTCGGATGATCGGTCAGCGCCGCCTGCCCTTCGTGGATCACGTACAAATTGTCTTCGGGATCGACCGCGACGCCGTGCGTGGTTTGCCAGCGGAACTCCTCGGGCAACTTGGCCCAGCCATGGTCACACTGGAAGCGATGATCGCCTTGGCCGACGAGCTCTTGAGCAGCGGTGCGTTTGGCGGTCAGCAGCGCCGGGGCGGCGATCGCGCCGGCGGCAGCGGTCTGCAGGAATCGGCGACGGTCGATGGGCTGATGAGCAGGCATGGGACGCTCCGTGGCGACATCATGAAGGGGGGAGGTTCGCACAAGAAACCGCCCTTAGATTACCGTATCGGCAGCGCTGCGTGGGGGGCGGTGCAAATGACCTGGTTGCCTACCTCAGCCGCTGCCTTGGTATAATCGGACACGATGAATTGCTTGTTGCTCCCTTGGGTCGGACCAAATATGCGTGTGATTTTGTGCGTCTTGGGATGTGCGGTGGCATCACTGGTCATCGCCGCTGCGCGTGCCCAGGATGCTGACGAGGCCGAGCCGGTTGAACAGCCGCTGCGCAGCGCCGTGATCATCGAAATGCACGAGGACATCAACCCGCTCAGCGGCGCGCTGCTCAAACGCCGCTTTGAGCAGGCCGTCGAGCGGGGCGCGGACATCATCATCCTGGATATCGACAGTCCCGGCGGTTACTTGAGTACGACGCTCGAACTGGTCCGCATGCTCGAAGACGCGCAGCAGGTCGAAACGGTCGCCTACATCGAGCGTGAAGCGATCAGCGGAGCGGCTATTCTGGCTCTGGCCACCGACCGGATCGTGATGTTGCCGCGAGCGCGGATCGGCGACGCGGGGATGATCGTGATGGGCGAAGATTCGGCCTTTCGCTACGCGCCGGAAAAGGCTCGCAGCCTGCTGGCGCAGCAGCTCCGCGATCTGGCCGACAAGCACGGCCGCCCGCGAGCATTGGTCGAAGCGATGGTCGACAAGGACCTGATCGTCACCCGGGCGACGCGGACCGAAGATGGTGAAGTCCGCTACCTGTCCAACCGCGATTGGGATTCGTTTGACGAGGCGGATGAATGGGAGCAGGGGCCGGTCGTGCGCGAGGCTCCGGGCAACACCTTCTTCACTGCCAATGGAGCCCGGGCGGTCGAACTCGGCGTGGCCGAACTGGTGATCGACAATCGCGAACAACTGGCTGGGGCGATCGGGGCGATCGCGCCGATTCCGGTGATTCAGCCGAGTAGCGTCGACACGTTGATCCTGATCCTCAACTCGCCGGTGGTCACGTGGCTGCTGCTCGTGGTCGGACTGATCGCGCTGGTGATCGAACTCGGAGCGCCCGGCGTCGGTTTCGGCGGGATGCTGTCGATCCTCTGCTTCGGACTGTTCTTTTGGAGCCGGTTTCTCGGTGGCACCTCCGGTTGGTTCGAAGTGATTTTGTTCGTCATCGGGTTGGTGTTTTTGATGCTGGAGATCTTCATCATCCCCGGGATCGGTGTGGCCGGCATCACCGGTGGCCTGATGGTACTGTTTTCTCTGGTGATGGCGTCGCGACGGTTCATGATGCCCGAAAGTGCTCGGGACATGTCCGAATTGATGACCGACATCGGTGTGGTGCTGGGCGCGTTTGTCGGCTTTGCGATCGGATTAGCGGTTCTCGCCCGCTACCTGGGCGAGTTGCCGATGATCAGCCGGATGGCGCTGGCGCCGGTGACGATCGATGATGAGGTGGCGGTCGGTTCGCTCGCGGCAGGGACCAGCACTGGCGAACCGGCGTGGCAGCGGGTGCAAGTTGGCGATCTGGGGCAAACCCTTGGGCCGCTGCGACCGAGCGGCAAGATGCTGATCGATGACGAGATCGTCGACGTGGTCAGCGAAGGTGACTTCGTGGCGGCTGATACGCCGGTTCGCGTCGTCGCGGCCCAGGGACGCCGGATCGTGGTCCGCAGTATCGGCTGACGTCCGCCGGTTGCCTTACATGCTGGCGCTGACATGAAACCGAATGTCGGTGATCTTGCCCGCAGGCAGCGCCGCCTGAAACCGACTCAGCAGCGCGCGCTTGCGAAACGTCAGCTCTTGATGCGTCACCGAGTCGGTGAGGTAGATATGGAGAATCCCGCGTTTCAGATTGCCGACGCGGACCGACCCGGCCAGTTGCTGTCCGACTTCGGCCTCCAGCACCGTCTGCAACTCTTCCCCGGCCATGACCTGCGCGTAGCCGCGCCGCGACAGCAGTTGGCTGACCAAAGAGCCGAGCGGTCGGGGCCCGCCGGGTGCCGGCTTATATTTTTTCATAAATCGCCATCACCTGCAGCGGCTAGCGGTCTGTTACAGCATAACTTTAGGGCGAGAGGCCGCACGGCTTGCGCCGTGGCGTTAACGTTGTTAACGGCAGGGCGCCAGCCCCCGGCCCTACCAACCCGAAATTCTACCTGTGTTAGACCCTTATCGATCTTTGGCCATCGGCATGATCACGTAGGCATAGCCGTCTTCGGTCGACAACAGGGCCGGGGAGTTCTCTGTCTCGATCTCGAAAATGAACGCCGTTTCGTTGTCGAGCACTTTGCAAAAGTCGGCGACGAAACGGTGGTCCATCTTCATTGTGATCGGCTCACCATCGTAGGGAATCGGCAATTCCACATGTGAGTCGCCGATTTCGGCGGTGACCGCCTCGAGCTTGAGCGTGCCATCACCGAAGGTGAAGTCGATCCCGCGACTGTCATGGTCGGTCACAATCGCCGCCTGACGCAGCGCAGCGAACAACGGGCCGACAATCATGTCGATCCGCGAGGCGTTTTCCCGCCGAGGAAAGACTTGCCGCCAGTTCGGATAACGGCCCTCGACCAGCCGCGAGTAGATCACGCAGCGCGGCGTGCGGAGCAACAGATCGTTGGCCCGTGCCGCTAAATGCACCAAACCATCGCTATCGCTAACCGCCCGCTCCATCAACGTGATTGCCCGGGTCGGCACGATCGTCGTCATCCCGCTGGTCCGATGCTCGCCGACCGAGACCCCTTTGCCTTGCATCCGCGCCAACCGCCGGCCATCGGTGCCGACCGCGATGACGTCGTCGCCTTCGAGTTCAAACAGCACGCCGCCCAGCGCGTAACGGCTGCTCTCTGCATCCGTGGCAAAGACCGTTCGCTTGACCAGTTCGCGAAACAGCCGCACCGGAATCTCGTGGTAGACTTCTTCGGTAAACCCTTCGATCTGCGGGAACTCGTCCGGGTTGGCTCCCGGCATACGGAATTTACTGCGGCTGCCCAGGATCTGAATCGCCGATTCGTCGGTGACAAATCGCAGGGTTTCGTCGCTGCTCTCGCGGAGAATCGCCATCGTCCGCTGCACCGGCAGCAGCGCCGTCCCTTCGGACTCGATCTCGATCCCCTCGACCACCTCCAGCCGAATCCCGACTTCCATATCGGTCGCCGTCAGCAGCACCGAGCCGCCGGTGGCCGTGATCCGGACGTTCTGCAGGATCTCCTTGGGCGACCGCGTCGGCGCCACGCTCGCTGCGAGTTGGAACGCGGTGGCCATGATTTCCCGGTTACAACTGATCTTCATCGGAATGCGGACTCGGTGGATAGGATTCGGGAAAACAACGGGTGCGACCGCGGTCGCAGATCGACGCCCTGCCTGTTTTACCCCGCAGGAGTGAACTGGCGAAGACAACGGACCGCCGTCGCCGCGGTGGAGCCGCTTTCAGGCTTGCCACGCGATTAAAAAAATGCGTACAGCTTCGGCAACGTAAGTTTTGCGGCGGTGGAAAAGCGGTGCATCAATCCAATTGGATCGACCGTCCACTTGCCTGCCAGGCGATTTTTTGTGACTCGCCGTATAAGTCCTCCAGAGCGGCAGACACGCCGTAGCTTACCCAATTCGCAAAATCCTCAAGATCGGGACGGTCTTGGTCGATTTTGTCCGATAGCAGCGATTTTGCCGCCCGCGGTGGTAGGGTCGTCGTTCCACGAGTCAAGGATGTCCAGCATGATCGCGCCCCGCAACCGAACGGATCACGTGCCTGCGCCCGTCTTGTTCCGGCTGCCACACCTGCACGCTCACCAGCCGGTGCACTCAGTCGAACCGGCTTCGCAGCCAACGGTGCGGGTAGCTGCGGAGCAAGTGGTTGCGCCTCAGCCGGCGAGCGAATCGAGCGCGACGTCACACTTGCCGCCGGCCGATCATCGCTTCCAGGCGCTCAGCCATGCGTGGCGGGCGCGGCGCGAGCTGCTGTCGAAGCCCCAGGTGATGCTCGGCGCGATGCTGGTCGTCGCTTTCGGCTCCTGGCTCGCCGGACGGCAGATGGCGGGAAGCCCCACGGCCGAAGTGGCCGTTACGCCAACGACGATGTCCGCCGAAAACGCTTCTCCCAGCAACGTTGCGATTGATCTGGACACACCGGCCCAGGCTCCCACCGCGTCCGTCGATGCGCCGCTCGCTACGGCCCCCGAGGTTCCTCAGGGCAGCACCGCGGTAGCGGAGGGCGTTGCCGACTTCTACATCCCTGAGGATGAGTCGGCGGCTGAACTGGCTTCCGCAGAGGCCGCCGAGGACGCTGATGAACCGGCCGATGATCCCGCTGCCATGGCGGGGTCAATGGCGGCAGCACAGGCCGCCAGCGAAGAAGTCGCGGCAGCGACCGATCCGGCGGAACGTTTTGCCGACCTCTCGTCGGAAGTCTTGAATCAACCGGCGGAACTACCGCAAGTCGCGGCCGCCGAACCGGCTGCCACTCCCGCAGTTCAACCCGAACCGGCCGCGGCGCCCGAGGCCACCCAGGTCGCCAGTGCCGAGCCGGCCGCTGATGCGGCGTCGCCGGCGGCTGAAGCCGCTCCGCCCACCGAAGGTGACGGCAAGAAATTGCGCCGCATCCTGTCTCGCACACCGCATGACATTCCCGACTGGACCAAGTACCTCAGCGGAGCCAGCGGCCCGGTCAAGGCCGCTTCGGCTGCCGGTTACGAGCCCAGCGGCGCAGCGCCGCCGAAAAACGAACGGGCTTTCTACTACGAACAGGACTGAGCCCCGGGCTCCGCCCCGGACCTCACGAGCACGGAGTCTCCCTCATGAACGTCATCGACCAAGCTTTCGTTAAAGCCTTCGCTCGCCGCACGCGGTCGCAGTCTGCGGTGCCGACCGTCGCAGCGGCAGTGGCTGCTGAACCGCCGCAACCAGCGGCGGCTGACCTCACCGTCCATCCCCAGGCGGCGGAATCGGCGGTGATGTGGTACGACACCGACGCCGAAGACTACCAGCGCCGCGAACACGGGCACCGGCCGGCCGGTCCACTGGGGGACACACACGGATTGCCCGGGCCACGGTCGCGGCGGCTGGCCGCTGCTCAGCCCGCACCGGCGGCTGCACCGGTCGCTGCCGAAGCCTCACCGCAGGTCGCGCTGGCTCCGCCCGCGAGCATCGATCTGAGCGCGTTGTTCCACAGCCAACTCGCCTTCGCCGCGTCGCCGGAACTGCTCCTCGCCGAACCGGCGCCCGGGCCAGACGTGACTCTCGGTGCAGCGCCTGTAGCGGCAGCCCCCCACGCCCCCGTGCCGCCAACGGCAGCGTCGTCGGACCCGTTTTCGGCGGCTTGGGAAGTCGATCATTTTGAGTTTTCTCAGACCATCATGGCGTTGTTCAGTGACCCGGCGCTGGTGCAGTCGATCGGCCATCCGCTGGACCGGGCAGTGAACGAAGGGCTGCAAACCCTGCTGATTACCGGCGACCGCACCGGCGTCGGGCAGACGAGCGTCGCGACCGGGATCGCAATTTCCGCTGCCGCCGCGGGTCTGCGGGTGGCTTTGGTCGATGCCACGACGGCAGCGGTTGGCGTCCACCGCAGGGCGCTGGCCGATGCGTTGAATCTCGAAGTCCAGCAGGGCTGGCCTGAGGCGCTGCAAGCGGGACAGTCGGTGGCCCAGGCCGCCGTGTATTCGATCGAGGATCAATTGACCGTCATCCCGCAGGCGACGCCGCACCGGGCTGCCGAACCGACGACGGAAGCGTTCCGGCGGCTGATCGCGCCGCTGCGGCAGGCGTTCGATCTGGTCGTCATCGACGGCCCTTGCTGCCGCGACCCCGCCTTCAAGCGTTTTACTGCGATCGATCAGCCGGTCGCCGCTACGCCGCACGCCACGCCGGCTGCCGGTTCGCCGGATCAACTGCCGGTTGATGCCGTGATTTTGGTGCAGGACGTTCGGCACGCCGATCAAGTGCTGGCCGCGCAAGTGATGCGATCGCTGCGATTCCATGGGATCACCGGCCTGGGGCTGGTTGAGAATTTTACCTAATCAGGTTCGCGAGAACCGGACGCTAATGCGTTCCGGCTGATTGAACTTTCCCGCAGTTCATATCCTGTGCTGCTTAAAACCCTTCGACTTTCCTCGACTCATAAGTGCGGATCCGCCATGTACGAAAGCCACTGGAAGCTGACCGCTTGTCCGTTCGAGAACTGGGGTGAGGCGAGCTACTACTTTCCCTCGGACGTACATGAAACGGCACTGCTGCAGTTGCGATACGTGATCGACAACCGGCGCTCCGCGGTGGCGGTTTGCGGCGATTGCGGGATGGGCAAATCGCTCGTCGTCGAGATGCTCGCCGAGCAACTCGCCGAGACCGATGTGCCGATCGCCCGTGTCGTCTTCCCACAACTCAGCGGCGAACAGTTGCTCGGTTACATCACCGACGAACTGACCGGGCAAAGTGGACCGGCCGACGAACCGCCACGCATGACCCTGCGGCGGCTGAGCGAGTTTTTGGGTGACCAGGTTGCTGCCAACCGTCAAGCCGTGTTGATCGTCGATGAAGCGCATCTGCTGACGGCCAGCGATCAACTCGAGACGCTGCGGCTGTTGCTCAATCTGCAGCACGATCGGCATCGCGGCGAAAGCGCGCTCACGCTGGTGCTGGCTGGCCAAACGACGCTGCTGACGACGATCGAACGCTTTCGCGCTCTGGACGACCGGCTGGCCACCAAGTGCCTGCTCAATCGTTTTACCAGCACGCAAACCGCCGCCTACGTCGCGCACCGTTTGCAGGTCGCCGGCGGGGTGTGCGATCAGATCTTCTCGGCCGAGGCGCTGGAGATGCTGCACTTGCGCGCGATGGGGATTCCCCGCCGGATCAACCGCTTGGCCGATTTAGCGCTGATGGTCGGTTATGCGGAAGAGGCGCGGCGCATCGAAGCCCGGCATATCGAGAGCGTGCACCAGGAATTGACCGCCGCGGCGTAGCCGTCGCCGTGGTATTGGGCAGTCGTCCAGGCGATGCTGCACATTCATTCCACCGCAGCCGAGAGATCCGCGCAGACCAGTTCTTTGTCGTTGCGCGCAAAGATGTGCCGCTGCGCAAACGCCGGATGCGACCAGGCGACGCCGTCACGGCGGCGCAGTTGTTCGGTGGTCGGAGCGATCAGCTTCGCGCGGCTGAGCTCTTCGTAACCGGCCGGTGAAACCTTGGCGATGATCAGCTCACCGCGGTCGTTGAACAACCACACCCGATCACCGTTTTTGACGAGGTGCACGGTCGCCCAGCGGAGCGTCGGCACCAGGGTGTCATTTTCCCAAAGCTGCTCGCCCGTCTGCCGATCGAGGCACCGCAGCACACCGTTTTCGTGCGCGCCGTAGATGTGCTGGCCGATGATCAGCGGCGTCGACATCAGCGCATGCAGCGCCGGCTGACCATCGTCGCGGCGGTGCCATAGCTCTTGGACGGCAGGCGGTTCTTGGCCCAGCCCCAGCAGCAGCGTCCCTTTGTGCACTTCCGACAGTAGCAACTGATCGCCGTCCACCACCGGCGTGGCGATGGCGATCGGCCACTGTTCAAACTTGAATGGGTGTTCCCAAAGTAGCCGGCCGTCGCGTGGATCGAGCCCGACGATCCGTTCCCCGGTCCAACAGACGACGACCCGCTGGTCACCCTGATCGATCGCGATCAAGCTTGAATAGGACGCAACGTCCTCGAGCGCTTGCCAGCGCGTCTGGCCGGTCTGCTTATCGAACGCCACAATGCAGGCCCCGTCGCTGCCACCGATTTGGACGATCACCAAGTCGTTCTCGATCAGCGGTGAGCCGGCGATGCCCCAAGTCGGCATTCGGATCTGGAAATCCTGACGCAAGTCGCGTTGCCAGCGCACTTGCCCGTCTTCCGCTGCGAGGCAGTGCAGATGCCCGGTGGCGCCGATCGCATAGCACAGGCCGTTGTCGATGGTGACCGATGCACGCGGCCCGGCGGTGTAGCTGACTCCGTCATACGAACACGCGTAGGCGTGCGACCACAGGTTTTCACCGGTTTGAGCAGCGAAGCAGTGGATCCGTTCGAGCTCCTCCGGTTCGGTGACGCGATCCATCACCAGCACGCGTCCGTCGGCAACCGTTGGGCCGGAATAGCCAGCTCCAATCGGCACCGTCCAGCGGCGGGGAATCTCAGCCGCAGCGAACGTTTCGACCAGTCCCGACTCTTGCCAAACACCGTCGCGGCCCGCTCCGCGCCACTGCGGCCAGTCCTCCGCCCCGATGGGAACGAAGGACAGGCACGTCGCAAGCATCCAGACACAACTGACCTTCAAACACAACTTGAACAAACTCACAAATCACATCTTGGGGTAAAACGGAAAGCCAGCAGAGGCAACTCAGTTGCTCGCCCACTGGCGGTTGGTGAAGTCTTTGGGGGCAGGGATGACGCCCTGTCTCGGCGCCACGAGCGATTCCAGGAACGCGACCACGGCGAGCTGTTCTTCATAAGCGAGTGCGAAGAACCGGTCGCGAGTCCGCGCCGCCGAACCCTCATGCATCCCAATCGCTTCCAACAATGTCTCGGCCCGACCATCGTGCAGATAAGGAGCCGAATCGCGCACTCCCCACAGCGGCGGTGTGCGCCATTCACGGGTGATGTTCGTCGGCGCGGTTTCGGAGCTGACAACCTTCTTCACAATCAGCTTTTTGCCAGCCGGAATCGAAGTCCCCTTGTAAAGTCCCGGCCCCTCGATTTCAACTTGGTCATCAGCGAGCCCTAGATTGACAGGAACCGTGACGGTCTTTGAGGGACATTCGGGACTGATGAAGACAAACTCGCGCTGCGGACCGACAGACTGCCGCGAGGGACGTGGTGTCAGGATCTTCGTTTGTGAGCCTAGATAGCTCGAGGAAACGGAGGTGTTCGCGGCAACGAAGGAATCTTCTTCGTAATCAAACGCATACGTCCTGCGGTAGGGTTCAGCACTGCTGTAATCGATCGACGTCGGCCCCATGTCGTGCAATAACAGGTCGCTATAAATCCCCTGCACAGGCCCGAGGTTGGGGACATGGCAAGCAGCGCAGCCGATGGCGGCAAACCGCTGTTCACCTAGAGCAAGCTGTGTTTGATGATCAGAATCGATTGGGGCGGCGCGCGTGGGAGCCGGCAGCGCCGCAACAAACTGCGTCATCGCAGCAATCGCTGCATCGTCGATGTCCACTGCCGGATTCTTATAGGTGGGATTCGTTGCATCGGTTAACTGTGGGACGCGTTTGGTCTGAAGTCCCAGTTCGTTGACGCAGGCATTCTCATTGAACTCCAACAAACTGGCGAAATTACCCCGCCAACCGAACTTACCGATCCGCCCATCAGCAAGCGTCGCTGGACGACCTTGGATTTCCGGAAACCGCTTCCGCAGCTTTGCTTGCTGGAGGATTGCCGCATCAGGGATTCGATCGATGAGCCCCGCGCCAAATAATGCCGTGGTGTTGCGACTAAAGATGTGGCCCTGAATGACCAAGGCGCTGCTGGAGTCACTGATGATCCGGCCCGCTCGCTCGGCCCGGACACCGTCGCTGTTCAGGTGCTCATCACTATCCCACTGCGGGTTGAAAGTCGAGACGAGCGCGTTGCGGAAGAGATCAAACTGCGCCGAACCGCCGTGCTGCGGAATCACCACTGAATTGCTCAGGCCACCATCGGGGGCAATCAACAGCGGATTGATTGAGCGCATCGCCTCTATCAGATTTTGCTTCGTTGCCTGCGGGTTGAATCGCAGTTGTTGAATTGCAAAGGTGCGGGGATTGAAGCGGTGGTCACCCGCTCCGCCCACACCGCCGCTGTGGTGACAGGCAACGCACGAGATGTGATTAAACAGCGGTCCCAAGCCGTCGCCGGCGGGAGTCAGTGGCGTCGGCGTGAAGGGTTGCGTGAACAGTTGCTGACCGCGCTGAATCGCTGCGGGATTGACCGCCCACGTTTCCCCACTGACCGACAACACGACGAGCGCCGAAATGATAAGTCGCATCGGAGCTGACCCTTCGTTAAACCAGTTAGATGGGTAAGACGGCCGGGGCACCCATCTTATGGGATTCGTTTAGGGCGATGCAAGCAATTTCTGCACCGTGTCAGCCAATCGCCGCTGGGCCGAACTCGGGATCAAGGCGGGCGCGGTTTGAGCTTTGGCAAAGACCAACCAACCGGTAAACGGTCCGGCCGCGCGCTGCAGGTCCGCCGGTTTGTCCTGGCGATGATGCAGCAGGTTGGCGACGGCGGACCATGTCACCACTCGGTGCTGCACCTGATCGAGCAGGTGTTGCGTGGTCTCGTCGATCGGTGCCGCGGCGGCAGCCGCGCTCTCCCTGGCGACAGGTAAACCGATTCGCAGTTCCGGGGATTGGACCGACAAGATCACTGGCCCAGCAGCGATCGATTCCGTGTACCAGGTGATCAAGTCGGCGTCCTGCGTCGCGAGCTGCCACGGTCGGCTGTCCCACACCACTGCCGTCAGGTCCTGCCAGACCGCATCGACCGACTGAGCGACCAGACTGGGCAGCATCGCTTCGCACCAGTGACGCATCGTCTCGGCGTGCTGCTGCGCCGAGAGCCAACGCGCCGCGTCGGGTAGGCCCGCAACCAGAAATCGCTCGCCGCGATCCGCAGCCAGTGCCGGCTGCAACACCGCTGCCGCCTCGTCCAGCGGCGTTGCGCGTTTGATTTTATGCACCAGCGGCCGGTAATGCCGCAGCACGCGTTGTGTCGCCCGCGTATGCAGCGCCTCGACGAGCCGATCCTGTGGCTCGGTCTCCGCATCGGGCGTTTCGAGATTGCGTGATTCAGCCAGCCGTAGGATCGCCACCTCGTCGGCATCTTCAACCATCGCCGCGAGTTGTCGTCCCGTCGGCACGCCGACGCAAAACGCAGCAATGCGTCGCTGGTGGTCGCAGAGGATCCCAATCGCGCGTCGCGGCCCGACCGGCGGCCGCCCACCGCACAGGACTGCCGGGGGACCGGCCGGTCGCATTTCCAGTTCCAACTCGGTTCCCGGTCGAATTTGCCGCAGCTCATTCACCGCACGGCTGAGGACGCGGGCACACCAAGCATCTTGTCCACTGGCCAAGAAATCATCATCGGTGACCACGATCAAACGCATTGCCACTGGCTGCGAATTGCTGGTCAATTTGTCTTGAGCCGCCAACCGACCGCTGCCTCCGCCGAGACCAACGGCCAACCACAGGACATAGCAGCCGAGCCAATGAAATCTCATCATGGTTCCAACAGGCGGTATGTTGAAGGCAGCCTTAAGCAATCGTCGTCCCACCCATCGTGACGTGTCCGGGGTCCTATGAGCAAGTATTTCCTGGTGGTCGTCTGCTGGTCCGGGCTGCTGCTGCCCGCGTCGGCGCAGCAAGTAGCAAGCCTGCCCGGTGCCGAGTGGTTCGGACGATTTCCCAATCAGGCATACTATCAAGGACTGGAACTGTACCGAGATGGCGATCTGCCGACGGCGACGGAGGCGTTTCAGACCGCCCTGGCCGGTTGCATCCGGGACACACATGGATTGTGGATCGACGCGATTCCGGTGCATGCGATGCTCGGCGAATGCTTTTATCAGGCTGGAGATCTGCGGCAGGCTGTGATTCAGATCGAGGCGGCGCTCAGTCTGCTCAGCCGCAACCGCGACTGGATCGAGCGATTGGACTGGACCGCCGCTCCGGGAAACAGCCCGCCAGCAGACGAACGTTCGGTCTGGATCACCGACAACCGCCTGAGCATTCTGGCAACTCCTGAGCGACTGCTGTTGGCCGCAGGCGATTCCACCAGCGCGCCTTCGCCGGGCAAGCGGGCCGTGCTTGCGCTGGTGGGGCAAGCGCAGCTCGATGCGCTCGAAATCAGTCGCGGCGCGGTGTTGGCGAGTTACCGCCGCCGTTTAATCCTTGGCGAAATCGCCGATCAAACGTCGCGTGTCAGTCCACTGCCGCGAGCGATCGAAACCACCGATGCGTTGAAGACGCCACTGCCCCGCATCCTTTTGGATTCGGTCGATCGTTGCTTGGAATTTGCTGCTGGGCAGACGCTGACGGCCGAGGACTTCGAGTCGCTCGCAGTGCTGGAGCAGGCCGTTCACCCGCTGACTCCGGTGCTGTTGCTGGCCGCGGCGCGGATGGCCAGCGAACAGGGGCAATTCCAACCCAGTGCGCTGCTGGCAACACAAGCGGCCGAAGCAGCCGGGCTGTTGGGGCAACCGGAGTTCGTGGCCGAGGCGTTGCTGCTTGCGGTCGGCTGCAGCGCAACACGGCTGCCTGGGGTGGAGCGTCTCGACTCTGCAGCGATCGCCATCAGCTACCTGCGGCGGGGCCGTTTGGCGACGGTCGGGGCGCTGCTGGCCGCAGGCGAAGCGGCGCTGCAGGAGGATGACGCGAATGCCGCCGAGGCGTTTTTGAACCAAGCCAGTGCGCTGCTGCAGCGGCGAAGGTTGCACCTTCCGAGACTGGCTGCGCAGGGCGATTATTTGGCCGCCTGCCTGGCCGCACGCCAAGGGCAATCGATGGGTGTCCCTCAGACAACGGCGGTCGATGAGGCGCTGCAGCGGGTGCTGAGTTTTGCCCGCGGTTCGCAAGCCAGCCCGCCCTCGCCCGGATCGCCGCGGTTGTTTCAACTGAACTTAGCGCTGGCCAGGTCCCGGCATCGCGGCGCCGATCCCCTGCACACCGAGCAACTGCTGGAGCGGGTGACAGGCGATCCGCCGACCTGGTTGTGGAAAGTCGATCCAGTCGACGCGCTCAGTTTTCATGCTGCGGATCGTTCGCCGGCAGTCGCGGCGCGGCTGCGTCTGGTGGTCCGACGCGATGACGCCGCCGGCTTGGCGGTGCTTGCCGATGCGCTGTTGCGGTACCGCTATTTGGCTCAGTTGCCGCTGGGCGGTCGCGTGCACCAGGTGCGCTGGATCGCCTCGGTTGCCCCGGAACAGTTGCTCGGTCCAGCCGCTGATCTGCGTCACCGGGCTCCCGAAAACCTGCAGCGGCTCATCGACCAACTGGCTCAGGCCACCGCATCCGCTGGTCCCGAGGCGCTGCCCAGTGCAGCGCTCGAAGCGCTGGCCACCCAGATCGCTCTGGAGCGGTCCGCGCTGCCTGAAGCCGTACCACCGCCTTTGGCCGATGCCAACACACACGGCGGCTTGGATGTGCACACCGGCATGTTGATCTTTGTCGACCTCGGCCAGCGGTTTCTGGGGTTGCTGGTCCGCGGGGAACAGACGGTGTCGTGGAGCTTGCCGCCAAGCCGCTCGTTGCAGGCTGAAGTGCTGGCCGTGTTGCGCGCACTCGGCGTTCCCACCGTGACCGCCGGTTCGCGACTGAGCGGCTCAGATCAGTGGCCAAGGGAAATTGCGAAACTCAGTCGCCGCCTCATCCCGGCTGAGCATCACGCCGCAGTGACCGGGCTGCAGCGGCTGGTCATCGTGCCCGACGGGGTGCTGTGGTACCTGCCAATGGAACTATTGTCGTTGCAAGGGGACACACATCCAAGCGATGCGACAGCGCGGCTCGGCGACCAGGTCGCCATCCGCTACTGTCCAACGCCCGGGCTGGCGCTGCTAACGCCCCCGGCGGTGGCCGAGCCGCAGGAATGGGTCTCGCTGGCGGAGCAGACCGATCCGCTGCCCCAGTGGATGCGGCTACCGCTGGCGGCGCCGCAGCGCGTGATTCTGCCGGCGCGGCGGACCGCTGCTGAGGAGACGCCGGTCGGCGACGGCCGCGACCTGTTCATGTTCCTGACCACGCTCCGCTGCTGTGATGTGCAAGAGATCTTGGTCAGTCGCTGGGCCGTCGGCGGTGAGTCGACCGACAGCCTGATGAGTGAACTGGTGCAGGAGCTGCCATTCACTCGGCTGCGACCTGCCTGGCAGCGTTCGGCCCAATTGCTCCGCCGCCGCGCGCTCGATCCGCAGACCGAGCCGCTGTTGACTGGCAAAGACGCCCAGCGCGAGCAGGTCGCGGCTGAGCATCCGCTGTTTTGGTCCGGGTATCTGCTCGACGCCGCGTTTGATCCGTAACCACCGCGCAGCGTTACAACGTCGCTGTGGACGCGTCGGGCAGGGCGCCGCGATTGCGGCGGAGTTGGCCGCAGGCGGCATCGATTTCGCCGCCTTTGCGGAGGCGGAAATTGACGTTGATCCCCTGCCGCTGCAGCACGTCGCGAAACCGGCTGATCGCGGCGCCGCTGGGCGTGCGATAGGGCAGGCCGGCAACAGGGTTGTAGGGGATCACGTTGAGCATCGCACTGCGACCGCGGAGCAAGCTGGCGAGTTGTTCGGCGCAGGTTTGCGAGTCGTTCTCCCCGCCCAGCAGCACGTATTCAAACGTCAGCCGGCGCCCGCTGGCGTGGAAGTAGCGATCGGCGGCTTCCATCACCGCCGCGACGCCGATCTTGCGGTTGACTGGAACGAGCTTGCTCCGCAACTGGTCGTTGGGAGCATGCAGGCTGACGGCGAGGTTGTAGGGGACCGCGTGCCGCGACAAACGATCGATCGCCACCGGCAATCCGACGGTGCTGATCGTCACGCGTCGCGGACTGATGCCCAGGCCGTCCGGGTTGCGGGCAACGTCGAGCGCGGCGAGGACGCGGTCGAGGTTCGCCAGCGGTTCTCCCATCCCCATCATCACGATGTGGCTCAGCCGCTCGTCCTTGGGCAGCAGGTGTTGCAGCCGCAGCATCTGTTCGAGGATTTCGCCTCGCGTCAGGTTCCGTTCGACGCCGTCGAGTCCGCTGGCGCAAAACACACACCCCATCGCACAACCAACCTGGCTGCTGACACAGATGCTTCGCCGCTCGCCATCGCGCAGCAGAACGCACTCCACTTCGCCACCATCAGCCAATTGCACCAACAGTTTTTCGGTACCGTCGGGCGACGTTTGATGCTTGACGACGTGACAAACAAAAATGTCGAACGCCTCGGCGAGTTGCTGCCGCAGCGACTGCGACAGATCCGACATGGTGTTAAAACTCGTCGCTCGTCCGTGATACAGCCAGCGCCAAATCTGCGACGCGCGGAACGGTTTTTCACCGCGCTCGGCCAGCCAGAGTTTGAGGTCGGCGAAGGAGCAATCGAGCAGGTGCTTGCGCGGCCGCGCGGCGGTTCCGTCAAGGGAAGCGCGCGGCAGAGCGTCGTTGCTGTCGGCAAGCGGAAGCGAATCGGGCATCAGTTAGGGCTGGTCAGCGGTGAAGGGTGTACGTAATAGTCTCCGTATTGTAGGCGGCGGCACAACGATCGCGATCCATAATTTGCCAGTTGTCCGCTCTGCCCGCCAAACGTTTGATTTTCCCGGACAATCGCAGGATCCCATGACCACGCCGCCGATCGACACCGATGCCGCCCTCAAACGCTTCATGAACCTGGCCGCGATCGATGGCGTCAGCGGCAAGGAGCGGGCGGCGATGAACCAAATCATCGCGATGTTGACCGTCGGCGGCGTGGATGAATTAGCGATCCGCTATGACGACGCGAACACGCGGAGTCACATCGGCGGCGAGGTCGGCAACCTGATCGTCGACCTGCCGGGGACGATGCCCGGGCCGACGACGCTGCTGTCGGCGCACGTCGACACCGTGCCGGTCTGCGTGGGCAGCCAACCGGTGATCGATGGCGGCGAGATCCGCAGCGCCCGTGAATCGACCGGCTTGGGAGCGGATGACCGAGCCGGCTGCTGTGTGCTGATCACCGCGGTGACGGAACTGCTCAAGAGCGGTCGACCTTATCCGCCGCTCAAGTTGCTGTTCTGCATTCAAGAAGAAATCGGCCTGTGCGGCGCCCGCCACCTCGATCATCAGTTGCTGGGTTCCGTCGACCGCGCGTTTAACTTCGATGGCGGCAGTGTCGAAAAACTGACCATCGGCGCGACGGGGGGCGAACGGATGACGATCGAAATCCACGGGATCCCAGCGCATGCCGGGGTGGCGCCGGCCAGTGGGGCCAGCGCGATTGTGATGGCCGCCGGTGCGATCCACCGGCTGCACCAGGAGGGTTGGTTGGGCCGAGTGGACAAGCCTGGACTGGGTATCGGCACGGCGAATGTCGGTGTGATCTCCGGCGGCGATGCGACCAACGTGATCACGCCGCGCGTCCACCTCCGCGCCGAAGCCCGCAGCCACGATTCAGCGATGCGCTCGCGGATCGTGGAAGAAATCGGCAAGGCGTTTCGCAATGCCGCGGCGGCGGTTACCAACGACAGCGGGCAGAGCGGACGCGTGGAGATCCGTTCCACGGTCGATTATGAGTCGTTCAAGCTCGCGGAAGATCACCCTTCGGTGGTCGCGGCGCAGGCGGCCGTGCGGTCGCTCGGACGGGAACCACGGCAGATGATCTCCGATGGCGGCTTGGATGCTAACTGGCTTTATCGGCATGGCATTGCCGCCGTCACACTCGGCTGCGGGCAATCCAACATTCACACCACCGATGAGCGGCTGGTGATTGCCGATTACTTGGATGCGTGTCGCGTGGCGCTGCGTCTGATTTCGGCTGCATAATTGAGCTTTATAGCAGCGCATCTGAACAAGGTGGCCATCTGTCAAACGGCGGCTGAGCGACCTGCGAATTGAAATTGCAATTGGAATGGGTTTGATGGCCAGAGGCTCAGGTAACCGTCCGTCACGTCGGGAACTGGCGGAATTGATCCGCCGAGCGATGAAGAACCGCGAAGCCCGACATGCGGCTCACGGCGACGCCGGAGCGATCGCTGATGCACCCAATGCAGCGGCACACGCCTCGAAACCGGCATCGCAGACCACGGCTCAAAAATGGTTGATTGAACTGAAAGCGATCCGCCGCACGCTGCCGCCCAGTCTGGCCGACTGGTACATCAATCAGAATGCCAAGTTCGATATCAAGCGGATTTACAGCAGCGGAGAAATCCAGGCGACGTGCAGCTACAAGGATCAGATGCTGGAGGTATTCGCCGATTGCTCGGGCAACCAGCCGCCAGCAGGTTGCTCCTGCCAAGCATCGCTGGGAGAAGAATTCTGCAGCCATACATTCGCCTTCATCGATTACCTGGTCGAGCAACTGAGCATCGATGGGTCGCGGCTGAACTGGCTGTTGCACCAGGGCAGTTTCACCGGCGGGGTGCCCAGTCGCGAGCGGTTCCGGCCGGATCTGGAACTGCAATCGATCGAGCGGCTCGAGGAACTGCTGCTGCGCACCCCGGCGGTCGCGGCGGAGTCGGATGAATTGCCGCCGCTGTCGCAGACGGCCGAGCAACGCTTGGCTTGGACGGTGCTCGTCGGCGAGCGGCACTTGAGCGTTGAGCCGCTGGTGCAACAGCGCAAGAAACGTGGTGTTGGCTACACCAAAGGCCGCAAGATCTCGCTGGAAAAACTCAAACAAGCTGACGATCTGACGCTGTCCGAGGTGGATCGCCGCGTCGTCAACTTGATCAAGATCAACCAAGAGTACTACGGATATCGTCTGCAGTGGTCGTTGGATCCATTCAAGGCGATCGAGCAATTGGTCGGCCAGTCCAATGTGATCCTCGATGATCAGGAATGCCGCGTCGAGAAGTGCGAGTTTCAGGTGGCATTGGTCAAGCAGGACGGCAAATGGAGCTTCGTCCTGATGAATACCACCGGTCGCACACCGCGCGGCCGGACCTTGATGGCCGATGGCGGAATCATCCATATCGTCAGTGAGCAGGCGCTGGTGCTGTTTGCGCATGCACCGCCTGGCGGACTGCGGACGCTGCAGGCGGTGCTGAATATCCCGCCGCTGAGCGACCGGCATTCCGCGCTGCTATTTGAAAAAGCTCGCAGGTTGCAAGCGGTGCTACCGATCCGGCTGCCGGAGGAGGTCGGCGGAGCGCTGGTCCCAGAACCGACACGCGGGGTCGTGTTGCTCCGCTCGCGCGGCGATGGGGCGCTCGATTATGGGTTGCGGGTGCGCGATTCCAGCGGTCGCCTGCTGACGCCCGGTGCGCCGCCTGCGCTGCGCGCCGATACCGCCGCAGACAAGCCGGTGCAACGGCTCCGTGATCTAGGCGAAGAGATTCAGCGGATGCAAAACTTGGCCAGCCAACTCGGCGTCGCCGACTGTTCCGCCACGGCTTGGAACGGCACGATCCGCGACTTCGCCGCGGGGCTACAACTGATCGAATCGCTCCAGACGTATCACAGCGAGATCGAAGTGCTGTGGGACAAGAGCAGCGCGGAGTCGATGACGGTCATGGGGCATTTGACCGCCAAGAATGTGAAGGTCGATATCAGCAGCAAACGCGACTGGTTCGGAATCTCAGGCAGTTGCGATTTTGGCGCCCAGTCGATGCCGCTCCAGCAGTTGCTGCTAGCGCTGCCCGGCGGGTCGGACCCAAACGCGGTGCAGGGCGATTACATCCGCATCGGCAACGGCCAGTGGGCGCGGATTTCGTCGCAACTGCGCAAGCGGCTGGAGCGGCTTCGTGACGCCACGCACCTTGATCGCAAGACGTTGATGCTCGATGCGACCGCTGCGCCGGCGGTGCGTGATCTGCTTGATGACGAGATCGAAATCAAAGCGACCAAGAACTGGCATCAGTGCCTGGCTCGGCTGGAGCGAGCGGAGAAACTCGAACCGGTGCTGCCCGCAGGACTGCAGGCGGAGCTGCGCGACTATCAACTCGACGGCTACAAATGGCTGCGGCGGTTGGCCGAGTGGGGCGTCGGCGGCGTGCTGGCCGACGACATGGGCTTGGGCAAGACGCTGCAGACGCTCGCGGTACTGCTGGATCGGGCTGACGATGGACCAGCGTTGGTGATCGCGCCGACTTCGGTCGGCTTCAACTGGGTTCGCGAAGCGCAGCGGTTTACGCCCGAACTTCGCGCCCACCTGTACCGTGAGACCGAGCGCGGCGATTTCCTGACCAGCGTTGGGGCAGGCGATTTGGTGGTCTGCAGCTATGGACTGGCGCTTCGCGACGAGACGGCGCTGAGCAAAGTTTGCTGGTCGACCGTCGTGATGGATGAAGCGCAAGCGGTCAAGAACAGCCGCAGCAAAACCGCGCAGGCGATCGCGCAGCTCGACGCCAAATGGATGCTCGCGCTGACCGGCACGCCGGTGGAGAATCACCTGGGAGAGCTATGGAGTTTGTTTCATCTGGTGTCGCCCGGGGTGCTCGGCGGCTGGGATCATTTCCGCCGTCGCTACGCCCTGCCGATCGAAAAGCACAGTGATGTCGACGCACGGACGTCGTTGGCAACCCGCCTGCAACCGTTCGTGTTGCGACGCACCAAGTCACAGGTGTTGACCGAGTTGCCGCCGCGGACCGAGATGAATCTGTATGTCGATCTCAGCCCCGAAGAACGGGACCAATACGAGCGCGTGCGGATGTCGGCGCTCGGTGAGATCGACCAAATTGCGGCGCTGCCCAATCTGCAGGACCAGCGGTTCAAGCTGCTCGCGCTGTTGACCCGGCTACGGCAATTCGCTTGCCACCCAGCGATTGTCAACAAGCAGTGGACCGGTTCTTCAGCCAAGCTCGACCAGCTCTGCAGCACGCTTGAGGAATTGAAGGCAGAAGGCCACCGGGCGCTGATCTTCAGCCAGTTCACGCAGCACCTCGATTTGATCCGCAAGGCGCTTGATGAGCGCGAGATCACCTACCAGTACCTCGATGGCTCGACCCCGGCCGCCGTGCGGCAACAGCGCGTCGACGCGTTTCAAAACGGTGAAGGCGACGCGTTTCTGATCTCACTCAAGGCCGGCGGCACGGGATTGAACCTGACCGCCGCCGATTACGTGATCCACATGGACCCCTGGTGGAATCCGGCGGTCGAAGATCAGGCGACCGACCGGGCCCACCGCATCGGCCAGGACAAACCGGTGATGGTCTACCGGATCATCGCGCGGGGGACGATCGAGGAGGAGATCCTCTCGCTGCACGAGACCAAACGCGATCTGGTTACCGGCGTGCTCGAAGGGACCGCGGCGGCAGCCACGCTGAGCACCAGCGAGCTGATGAACATGCTGCGGGTGCAGCCGTAAAGTCGCCGATCGCTCCGTCGATCGGAGTCCGGTAGCGGTAGATCCCAACCAATCGCCGTCGCCAGCACTCACCCCGGTGACTCACCAAGCCTGGTCCGACCGGCGGAGCGGTCGTCCACCTTGGTCGTCCACCTACCTTAAAGCAGATTCAACCAAGCTGGCCGCGCTGCGGGTGATTCGGATCGACTTCGGCATGCACGGCCGGCGGAATCTGGTCGGCCGACAGCGCGCTGTGAGGCTGTTCCTGCGGATGCGGTTGTTCGTGAGCCACTGCACCGGGCGGCTCACCCTCTGACGACGGCAGCGTCTCGGCGGAACCGGCCGGCAGTCCGTGGACCCGCTGAGGGTGTTCTAGCTCATTTGCCAGTTCTGGTTGCCCGTGGACCAGGTGCGGGTGCTCCAACGTGTTGGCAGCTTCAGGTTGTCCCTGTACCCACTGCGACGGGCCGGTCCAAGGAGCTGACTCGAGCGGCTGCTGGTTCCCCGACAAGGATGGCGACGACTGGCGTGGTTGACTACGACGAAGCTCGCGCAAATCGTGCGGGACGTTGCCGGTTTCCAGGAACGGCTTGATCCGCAGCACGGCCTGCTGGAACAGGCTCTTCGGATCGGCGGCGAACATCGCGGCGATCGCAGCACCCAGCGCCCCGCCGGGTGGGGCATAGTCGAAGCAGAGATGGATGCGGGTCGTGTCGGCATCGGCGCTTTGCACGCTCAACGTGCCCTGGTAACACAGCGACTGTGCCGAGGCGCTCTCCCACGACAGCCGCTCTTGGGGAACGAACTCGGTCAGCCGTTCTTCGAGTTCCAACTCCTGGCCACCGGGCAGTTCCAGTCCCCAGCGAAAACAGCCATCGCCCAGATCCTGGACCATGGTCACGCCGGGCAGAAACCGGCCCACCTCTTCAAAGTCCGACAGGAAATCCCACACCTTTTCAATCGGTGAGTGAATCGTCACGGTCCGCTGGAAACGCATCCATTGCGGCTGCTCCGCGGTTCCGAGCAACTGTCCGAAGCTGCGATTGGTGGTCGCCCTGATGAAGAGGCCCAACCCGACCGTGCCGAGCAATTTGGTCACCAGGCGGTTGTCGGTCAGGCATTTGCCCATCAACGCCGCACCGGCCACTTGCCCGGCGACACGCGTGGCAGGATTCCAGGGGCTTTCCCAGAAACCCCGATCATGATTACCGAGAAGCTGGGCATCACGCGGGTCCGACAACGGATCTTCGGGCTGCTGTCGAACGTCGAGCCGGTTCTCGACACCGCGGACGCCGCTGACGGAGCAAATCGCTCTGAGCAGGTCACCGACTTCGTGCTCCGGCACGCTGCCGCTGAGCGTGACTTGGCCCTGATGGGTCTCGACGGCGATCGCCCGCGGCTGTGACGTGTAGCGGCCCAGCTTGGACCGCACCCGGGCGGTCACGATCGAGTCATCAGCCGTATCGCGATGCAGCAGCGAGGTGGCCTGCGCGGTCAGTCCGGCGGCACGATTCGCGGCATCTCGTTGTGCCTTGTCGAGGAAATCCTGGGTGCAGTGCACCGCGCGATCCCACTGATCCAGAGCGCGTGCGCGTCGACGTCGACCGGAATTGGGATCGGCGAAATACATTAGCCCCGCGCCGAGCCCGAGTCCCTTCAACAATGTTGAGATGGCCATGACAGATTCCTCGTTTCGCAAAGGGTGATTTCCAATCGAGCGGCCTGCACGTCAGACCAGGCCGAGCAATTAGAATGCCATCTTTGTTGCAACGTTTCGGGAGTATGCCATCATGGTGGTCAATCTATTTAACCGTGCGATCCGCTGCGCTTGGGTAAGCATCGCGGTCGCTGCAGGGCAAATCGCAGCAGCACCGAGTTGGGCTGCGGAGCCGCTGAGCAACTTGAATCTGCCAGGCGAGAGACTGGAGGTGGCTGGCCGGCCGGCGTTCCTGTTGCTGCCGCCGGAAGAGCTGCGGCAATCGCCACAGCCTTGGGTGCTGTACGCACCCACCTTGCCGGCCTATCCCGATCACCACGAACGCTGGATGCATGAACAGTTTTTGGCGGCCGGCGTGGCGGTGGCGGGCATCGATGCGGGTGAAGCGTACGGCAGCCCGCGCGGCCAAGCCTTGATGTCGGCGCTGTACGAGGAGTTGACGACTCGCCGCCAATTTGCCGCCCAGCCTTGTTTGCTCGGACGCAGTCGCGGTGGGTTGTGGGTCAGCAACTGGGCGATCGCTCATCCCCAGCGGGTTGCCGGGATCGCCGGGATTTACCCGGTGTTTGACCTCCGCAGCTATCCCGGCTTGGATCGAGCGGCACCGGCCTACGCGATGACGCCCGCGGAACTCGAAGCGGCCTTGGCTGAGCACAATCCGATCGCGAAGATTGAGCGGCTGGCGCTGGCCAAGATCCCGGTGTGCATCATTCACGGCGACCAGGACGCGGTCGTGCCGCTCGAAGCAAACTCGGCCGCATTAGCAACCCGCTATCGTGACCGCGGGGCCGCCGACGCCGTCGAGTTAATGGTCGCAGTGGGACAGGGACACAGTTTTTGAGATGGCTTCTTCCGCTGTCAGCGGCTGGTCGACTTTACGATCGAGCGGGCCAAAGCCGGTGCCGCTGCTGGCAAAGCAGCCGACCAACCATCGCAAGATTAACCCTGCGGCGCCGGCTTCGAGGGTTATTGCTAGCCGCCCGGCTCGGCAGTGCTACACTGATCTGCAGCGGTAACCGACGGTTCAGGGTTTCGGCGATCGATCGAATCACGAGCGAGCATCGCCGCGAGAGCAGCCTCTGAAGGAGTGTCAAGCGATGCGTTGGCAAGGGCGACGGGCAAGTGAAAATGTGGAAGACCGGCGGCGTTCCCGCGCTCCGATGGCGGTCGGCGGCGGCCTGGGGGTGATCGTCCTGGCGCTCGTTGTGGCGCTGCTGGGCGGCGACCCGCAACAGGTGCTGCGGCAAGCGGGCGGCCCGGCGATTCAGCCGGGCGATGACCAAGTCATCGAACTGACGCCGGCAGAAGAACAGCGGGGCGAGTTTGCCAAGGTCGTGCTGGCAGATACCGAAGATGTCTGGAACCGGCTGTTTGCCGAACAAGGCCGCCGCTATCGCGAACCAACGCTGGTGCTGTTCAGTGGCCAAGTCGACTCCGCTTGCGGATTTGCCCAAGCGGCGTCCGGTCCATTCTACTGCCCGGCCGACAGCAAACTGTATCTCGACACGACGTTTTTTAATCAACTCGATGAGCAGCTTGGGGCTCCCGGCGACCTCGCCTGCGCCTACGTGATCGCTCACGAAGTCGGTCATCATGTGCAAAATCTGCTGGGCATGATGGAGCGGATGGAGCAGGCCCGGCGGACGCGCAGTCGCGAAGAGTACAACGAAATGTCGGTGCGATTGGAGTTGCAGGCCGACTTCTTCGCAGGTGTTGCCCTGCACCACGCGCACCGAATGAAAAACATCATCGAACCGGGCGACGTGGAGGAAGCGTTGCGAGCGGCCGCCGCGATCGGCGACGACACGCTGCAGCGCCGCAGCGGCGGCGCGGTCGTTCCCGAATCATTCACCCACGGCACCAGCGAGCAGCGGCTGCGCTGGTTCCGCCTCGGTCTGGAAACCGGCGACGTCAACCAAGGCGATACCTTCTCCGCTACAACTCTGTGAGATCAAATCAGAGCTTAGGCACCGGCCGTGTCGGCGGCTTGGCGAGCATCCGCCGTTGATCGTCGCTCGGCGGCGGATTGTTATTGTTGTTATTGCCCGGCCGCTGCGGTGCCGGAGGCGCTAGGTCGGTATAATCCTCTTGCCAGCGCCAGCCCAATGGGGCTTGGAGTTCTTCGCTCGCTAGATGCGCCCACGGTGTTCCGGCGTGCTGCTGGACCACGTCTTGGAGCAGTTCTTTGGCCAAGGCCGCTTCGCGTTCCCACCGGCTGCCGACGCTGATCTCGTCGGCGGGGGCGATCACCCAGGTGTTGTTTTTTTCCTCGCTAAACGGCATCCCGCGTTTGGCTTTGGCCAGCATCGCATTGTAGGTCTCGGTGCGAACTTTTTGTGCCAGCACTCGCCCCATCGCGAGGTCGTATCCGGCTCGCCACCGCGGGATCGTTTCGGACTGGCGGGCTTTCATGCCCGGTTCGAGGATCGCGGCCAGCCGCACCAACGTCGGTTCCAGCTTGGCCGCATCCTGCTGGGCGCGGGTCAGTTCGGTCGCCAGTTGCGCTTCAGAGCGTCTGACAAACCGCATCTGCGGTCGCTCCAGGACCGGTACGGTCTGCACCGCTGCGGAAACCAGGGCCGTGCGCAGCGGACTGGACTTGAGTCGCTTTTCGTAGTCCTGTGGCGAGAGGTAATCCGGCCGATACCGCGCCATGATGTTCGGGTCGAAGAACCGCCGCAGGTCGGCTGCAAACGGATCGATCTCGCGACGGCTGATATCCCGGTTGACGTTGCGGTTGGGATGCACGGTGAAGAAGATCCCCCCGGTTTCGACCGCTAACCGAGTCAGGCCATAGGGGCCGAAGCCGGAATCGATCACCGGTTCGTCCTGGAAATTGCCGCTGAAACCGATCCGTACCTGTTCGGGCATCAGCGACTCAGGCCCCTGATCCACCTGTGCCCACTGCGGCGTTTGATCGTACTGTGGGTCGGGATCAACGTACTTGATCAGCGTGTGCTCGCGGCCGAACGGGGCCGGCGAACCGATCACGTAAACCGGCATGCCCCACCGCCGGCAGGCGGCAACCGCGGGTTCCAGTCGCTCGATGTCATCGCCCCGTTCATCGCTGACCACGACCAGCAGCACATTCCGCAGCGGGCCGACGCTGCTGGTACTGCGGCGGAACGTTTTGTAGCGATCGGCGGTCAGTTCGACAGCAGTAAAGGGACGCTCAATGCCCGAGGTGTCGATCGGCAGCGAGTCGACGACCGCTTTGATTTCGTCCAGATCATCGGTCGGTTGTTCGGTGAACAATTTGACGTCTTCGCCAAAGCCGACGATCGAGGTCAGCAGCGGGATTTCGTTGCGCTCCGTCCGCGTCAGCCGTTTGCTTCGGCTGTGACTGACGACGCCGAGTTCTTCATAAATTTTGTCGAACCGGTCACGGATCTCGGTCCGTTGGCGAAGCAGCGAGCCGCTTTGGTCGAACAGCCAAACCACCAGTGTCGGGCGTTCTTCGAGCGATTGCAGGATTTCGAACGTCAGCCGGTCGATGGCTCCGGCGGCACCTTCCACCCCCTGGCCCGTCTTGCCCCGCTGATTTTCAAGCCGATGCAGCGGAGCGACCGGTTGGGTGAACAGGTTGTTGACGAACAGATCGCCGCGCGTATCGGGTTCGATCTCGACCGGGCTGGGGATGTCGGCGAGCTCCGCGAACATTTCCGCCGAGGCTTCAGCCATCACCAGATCGTCCGAGGTGCTGTTGGCCCCGACCTGATCGTGAGGCAGCTCGCTGTAGCTGACCTCTTCGATGATCCGCAGCTCCTCGAGCTGTTCGGCCGGGCGCGAGGCGACCATCACGATCGCTTCCGGCTCGTCGCGCTGCAGCAGCGGCGTAATGCCCAGCACCAACAGCACGGCCAGGTGCACGATCAGGCTGCCGACAAACGCAGCCGATTCATCGCTGAACCAGCCGGCGTCATCCTCCAGATCGTCGTCGCTCCACGCCTCGATCGGGTCTTGACCAGGCGACCGCTCTGCCGCGGCGCGACCTGTTGGGCCTGGGGCGGTCGAGTGGCGATCAACCGACCATGTGTTCGGCTTACCGCTGCCGACACCATAGGTCATCAGATCGTTGCTCGAGTTGCTCGCCGTATCCAATGACATATCCCGTCCCCGTAGGTCGCCGCATCAGACTCGTCCCCGCATGACCGCCCCACCAGACCCGCCGGTCTGGCTGACCATCTAGACAGTGTCACTCCGAGGACGCTACCTTTCAACGTCCCCAGGCCGCCGCGGGACTCAGGTTCGCCAGGGAATGGGGGCTATTTCTTCTCTGATTCTAGCAGTAGCGGTCGCGATGACACCGCAGCCTCGGATTGGTTTTCATTTTGAGCCGAACGTTGAGCGAACGTCTGATAGCCATTGGCGATATCCACGGTTGTCACACGGCACTCCGCGGGCTGCTGGCAGCCATCGCCCCACAACCGCACGACACCTTGGTGTTGCTCGGCGACTACGTCGACCGTGGCCCGGATTCACGCCAAGTGATCGAGCTGTTGGTGGAGCTGCAGCAGCGGACGAACGTCGTCGCTCTGCTGGGAAACCATGAAGAGATGATGCTGAACGTGTTGGCCGGTCAACTCGATCACGCCGTGTGGTTCAAATACGGCGGACTGACGACACTCGACAGCTACCGCTTTGATGGCGACCTGAACTTCCTGCCGCCGGATCATGCGGAGTTCCTCAATTCGCTCGTCGACTATTACGAGCAGGACGAGTTCTTCTTCACGCATGCATCGTATGACCCGTTTCTGCCGCTGAGCGACCAACCGGTGAACGAGTTGCGGTGGCACTCGCTCCGCGACGGAATCCCCGGCCCGCATATCTCCGGCCAGACCGCGGTGGTCGGTCACACGGCCAATCCGCAAGGCAAATGCGTCGATCTGGGACATCTGATCTGCATCGATACCTACTGCTACGGCGGAGGTTATCTGACGGCGCTCGATGTCAAGCAGCGCTCCGTGTGGCAGGTCGATCCCGACGGGCGGCTGCGTCGCTAGCCCGCCGCAAGCCCGCCGCACAACCGGCACAATCGACAGAACTTGCCAAATCGGTTTAACCCCGATAACCGACATGGCCGATGAAACGGGTAGGCCCGGTTAGTGAAGGGGTCTGACCCTCGCAGGACGCAAGAGCTCTACGAGGATGTTGTCGAGCCCTCTCAAGGGTTTGGCCCCTTTCCTAACCGGGCCCAGGATACCATTCGTTTTAGTGAGGCTGTAGGGCTATGTTAGAGCGTTATTTTCGCATGTGCGCTGCGGGACGAAAGTGGGTCGCAGCCGGTTTAGTGGTCACGCTCGCTCTGCCTGCCACGGCCGAGGAAAGCGAGTTCGCGGGGTTGATCCGCAGCAAAACGCCGGACCGCGAAAGCTATCGGGCGCCGACGCTGCCGCAGCAGGCCGCTCCGCCGCGGGAGGCGGCTCCTCAACCGGCACCGCGGCCGCAACGGCCCGCTGCGTCCGCGCAGGACGAACTGCCTTGGGCGCACGACGAGATCACGTCGGAAGTGGCACCGGCGAGCTACGTCGCCTCGGCGGCCTACCCGCACCATGCACACCACTCACATCCGGTGCTCGACCCGATGTGCGGCGCCGAAGTGTTCGGCGGCTGCGACAGCGGTTGCGATTCATTCTGCGGCGGCTGCGACGGCTGCGGTAACGACCGCCATTTGCAGCGCATGCGGACTGCGGGCGTCTGCCAGTGGTTCGGCTCGGTGGAACTGCTGCTGATGTTCCGCAGCGGCGACACGCTGCCGATCCTCGCCACCACTTCGGCCGGCGGTCAGGGCGAAGGCGCTCTGCCGATCGGTCCGCCGGGAGACACCCGCGTGCTGTTCGGCGGCCAGCGGGTGCTCGACGACGTGACCGCGGGCGGCCGCGTGACGATCGGCACGTGGCTGGACGATTATCAGTGTCGCAGCCTCGTCTTTCGCGGCTGGGGAACCGGCGACGAATCGTACTCGTACTCAACCGACAGCACGCGGACTCCGGTGATCGCTCGCCCGTTTCGCAATGTGTCCGCTGCCACACCGGTGAACGACTCCCTGGTGATCTCGGCGCCGGGGCTCAACCGCACCGGGTCGCTGTCGATCTCTGGCTCGAGCGAAGTCTACGGCGGCGATATCGCGATTCGCCAGCAGTGGAAGTCGGGCCTCGGCGGCGTGGTCGAAGTGCTCTACGGCTACCAGCATATGCGGATGAACGAAGACTTGACGATCTCCAGCAGCACGCTCGAACTGCCCAACGCGATCGATGTCCGTGACCACTTTGATGCGGAAAACGAGTTTCATGGTGGCCAGATCGGCTTGGCGACGCGGTACCGCGAAGGCTGCTGGTCGTTCAACGGCTTGATCAAAGTCGCCGGCGGCTCGGTGCGGCGGTCGGCGCTGCGGGAAGGTTCAACCACCATCGGCCCGCCCTCAACGACCACGCCTGAAGGCCTGCTGGTCCGCGGCAGCAACGCTGGCATGACTCGCGATAGCACGTTCGGTTGGGTACCGGAACTCGATGCCACCCTTGGCTATCGTTACACGCAACACCTCGACTTCACGATCGGCTACCACCTGATCGCGATGACCGATGCTCTGCAGGTTTCCGGGATGATCGACCCGCAGTTGGCGGTCAACACCGACTTTCCGACCGGACCGGCGAGCCCTTCCAGCGGCCTCCGCTTTGATACCTTCCATGTTCATGGTATCCATTTCGGTTTGCAGTACGTCTATTAACCGCGGCTCTCGTGGCACCCGCTCCCCGCAACTTGCAACTTTGACGTGACCGACAGCAGCGATCCTAGCGCGGCCAGCGAGCCAGTTGACCGCTCGCTGGCCGCCCCCTGCGGTGAGCCTGAAGATCGCTTCGCCGAGGCGCCGATTTCGCGGTTGGTCGGTTTTCAGGTCCAGCCAGCGGAAATCTCCGCTTGTGAGGCCGGTACGGCCGCGGGCCAGGCTGTGGTGCTGCTGGAATGCTCGCGGCATCATCACAACCCGATGGGCCGCGTGCATGGCGGTTTGATCGCCGCACTCGCCGATTCGGCGATGGGGATTGCCTTTGGCCGTTCACTGCTGCCGGGCGAAGACTTTTCGACGATCGACATGCAGATCAGCTTCATTCGCCCAATGAAAACCGGTTTGCTGCGGGCCGAAGCACGCGTCATCGAGCGCGGCCTGCGAATCGGGTTTGTCCGTTGCGAGATCACCAACACCCGCGGCAAACGCGTCGCGGTGGCCAGTTGCACCTGCACGCTCACCGGGCGCTCGCAGTGATCCAGGGCGGCCACTGCGCGGTGGTTTTTCGGCGATCGTAGCGGCTCATCAACTGAGGCGTGGGCGCTGATCTTCTGGGTGGCACGTCCCTGCTGGGTGGCACGTCCCTGCTGCTGGGTGGCACGTCCCTGAGGAACGAAGGGCGTGTCGGGTAGAACGGCAGAGTCACCAAAAAATGTTTGATCGGCTCGGTATCTGGTTCCGACCCCCACGCCCATCGCTGGGGCTCTGAGCGTGCCACCCAGAGCCAACGCGGTCACCGCTCCGCCGTTGCTTTGCTGCGCAGCAGTGATGACAATGCGCAAGTTGTCCGACTCCGTTTCCCTTCGCCGACGAGCCCGCGATGCCCCGCCAAGAAGTGCCCCGTCCCCATCACCCCCAACCGGTCAGCCGCCGTGCCGCGCTGGCCGGCGTCGCCGTGGGTGCTGCCAGCCTCTCCGCATTGACCGCTGAGCCGACACGGGCTCAATCCCCAACCGCTGCCGCAGGAGCCGACAACGTGACTGTCAACGCCAAGCAAGGACGCCTGAATCAATCGGTGTGCAAGTGGTGTTTCCCCAAGATGTCGGTGGAAGAACTGGCGACCCAAGCCGCGGCGCTGGGCTTGGTCGGCATCGACCTGCTGAACCCCGAAGATTTTCCGGTACTGAAAAAGCACGGTCTGGTCTGCACGATGGTCCAGTCGCATCCGCTGGAAAACGGCTTGTGCGACCCCCAGTTCCATGAGCTGAGTTTAGAACGGCTCAACACGGCGATCGAAGCGACCGCCGCTGAAGGGTGGCGGAACGTGATCTGTTTTTCGGGCAACGCCCGCGGGATCGACCGCGAGACCGGCATGAAGAACTGCGTCGATGCGCTCCGCAAGATCGTCCCGGTCGCCGAGGCCAAAGGGGTCACCCTGATCATGGAACTGCTCAACAGCAAGGTCAATCATCCCGACTACATGTGCGATAACTCGACCTGGGGCGTCGAACTGGTCAAGCGTGTGGGCAGCGACCACTTCAAGCTGCTCTACGACATCTATCACATGCAGATCATGGAAGGGGACGTCATCCGCACGATCGGCGAGAATCATCAGTACTACGGTCACTACCACACCGCCGGCAATCCGGGCCGGCACGAGTTAGACGACCGCCAAGAGCTGTTCTACCCCGCGATCGCCAAGGCGATCGCCGATACCGGCTTTGATGGCTACTTCGCCCACGAGTTCATCCCCACGCGCGACCCGATGGCGAGCCTCGCCGAAGCGGTCGCTCAGTGCACGGTTTGATCGCCTGAGACGGCCTGATCGGCGCGCTGCTGGCGCGTACCTTCCTCCCCTCCACACCGACAACGGGATCGCGATTCATGAACGTCAACCAACTCGACCGCCGCAAGTTCCTCGGCAGCTCCGCCCTGCTAACCGCCGCGATCTCGAGCCGTGCTTATGCGGCCGAGACCCCGCAGCGCCGTCGCGTCGGGCTGATCGGCGCCGGCTGGTACGGCAAGTGTGATCTGTTGCAACTGATGAACGTTGAACCGGTGGAGGTCGTGTCGATCTGCGACGTCGATTCGCAGATGCTTGCCGAGGCCGCGAAGCTCTTTGAATCGCGACAAGTGTCGAAGCAGACGCCGCGGACCTATTCCGATTACCGGGAAATGCTGGCGGAAAAGGATCTCGACATCGTGCTGATCGCCACTCCGGATCACTGGCACGCGCTGCCGATGATCGCTGCCGTGGAAGCGGGCGCGGACGTTTATGTTCAAAAGCCGACCGGCGTCGATGTGCTCGAGAGCAAGGCGATGCTCGATGCCGCGCGCCGCACCGAGCGGGTGGTGCAGGTCGGCACCCAGCGCCGTAGCACACCGCACTTGATCGAAGCGAAGCAGCGCGTCGTCGACCAAGGCCTGCTCGGCACCGTCGCTCACGTCGACATCTTCTGCTACTACCACATGCGCGCCGGCGGCAATCCGCCGGACTCCGCTCCGCCGGCGCACCTGGACTACGAAGCTTGGACCGGCCCGGCTCCGATGCGGCCGTACAACGCACTGGTCCACCCGCGCTCCTGGCGCGCCTTCATGGAGTACGGCAACGGGATCGTCGGCGACATGTGCGTCCACATGCTCGACTTGGTCCGCTGGCAACTCGATCTCGGTTGGCCCAAGCGGATCAGCAGCATCGGGGGGATCTTTGTGCAAACCGATTCCAAGGCCAACATCACCGACACGCAGTCCGCGCTCTTTGAATACGACAATTTGAATGTCGTCTGGAATCACCGTTCTTGGGGCGATCCACCGGATGCCCAGTACCCTTGGGCAGCGATCCTCTACGGCGACAAGGGGACACTCAAGCTGAGTGTCAACAAGTATGAGTTCATTCCCCGCGGTCGCGGCGAAAAACTCAGCGGCGAACACTTGATCGAGACCGACAAGTACCCGACCGACTTGGCCGATCAAAAAGACTGGCAATTGGAACTGCACATCGCTTCAGCGATCCGCGGACACATGCAAGACTTCCTCACTGCGATCGACAACCGCAGCCGTCCGATTGCGGACATCGAACAGGGACACATCAGCAGTTCGGCTTGCTTTTTAGCCAACAACGCGCTGCAACTGGGCCGCTCGATCACCTTTGATCCGCAGACGCACACCGCGGTCGGTGACGAGGAAGCGACCAAGATTCTCAAGCGGCCTTATCGCGCTCCCTACCAGCACCCGGCCGGCTAGCCGCCGAACGTGAGCCCGCATCGAAAGTTGGAGGGAGCCTGGACGCGACGACGTGCCAAGGCACATGAAGCCGAACTTGCCAAGGCGTCTTAAGCAACCCAAAAGATGAACTTCGGTAAAACTCTATCAGCCGGCACGCGTTGGCGTCCGGTTCTCACGAACCATCAGCCGCACAGCGGCGACCAATTTGGCCGCAAGACTTATCCCGACCTGCTTAATACAAAGACAATACGGAAACCAAACCGTCCTCACCCTGCCTGATCCTGATGGAGCCGGGCCGCTGGCAGCGCTGAGCAGTCTCACCGTCTATGACGACTTCCAGCGAATCACCAGCGAGACCGATCTGCATGGCGTCACGACGACCTATACCTACGATTCTGAAGGCAATTTGCTATCGCTGTCGAACCTGCTGGGGACGACGACCTATGAATAAGACGAGCTGAATCAACTCACCCGGATCGAATCGCCCGACCCCGATGATACGGGGGCGCTGATTCCTTTGGTGACCCTGTTCACCTACACCGCCATGGGTCAGGTCGCAACCAAGACCACGCCCAAAGGCACGACTTCCTACGCCTATGACAACCGCCAGCGATTGGTCAGCGTCACCGAGCCCGATCCCGATGGCGCCGGTCCACTCGCCGCTCCCGTGACCAGCTTCACCTACGACGACGAAGGGAACCGGCTCAGCAAAGCCAACATCGCCACTGGCGAACTCGTCGAGTACACCTGGGACCACCGCAACCGGCTGACGGGAATTGTCACCAAGGACAGCCTCGGCATCGTCACGCACGAGGTGCAGTACACCTATGACATTTTCAACCGCCGGATCGTCAAGACGATCGACGCCGACGGAGCAGGCAGCGGAGCACCATTACAAGAAATCTACATCTACGACGGCCTCCGCGAGGAGCGAGGCAACGCCGGCGACCACATCCTGTTGCGGTTCGACGAAGCGGAAAACCTCACCGGCCGTTACCTCCACGGCCCCAACGTTGACCAAATCCTCGCCAGCGAGGACGTCACCAGCCCCAGCGTCGCTGGCGACGTCCTCTGGGCGCTGACCGATCACCTCGGCAGCGTCCGCGACCTGGCCGAATACGACAGCGGCACCGACACCACATCGGTCGCCAACCACATCGTCTACGACGCCTACGGCCAAATCATCTCCGAGAGCAACTCCGCCGTCGATTTCCTCTACGGCTTCACCGGCCGCGAGCGCGACACCGAGAGCGACCTGCAATATAACCGAGCGAGATACTACGACGCGACCATCGGCCGCTGGATGAGTCAAGACCCAGTTGGGTTTGATGCGGGGGACACGAATCTGTATCGGTACGTCGAAAATCAGCCTGCGATATTAAGGGACCCAACGGGTCTCACGGATGAAGTGAGCTCAGAACTACAGGCGATACAGGAAGAAACACGCAGGATAGATGCCCAGATCAACCAAAACAACGTCCAAATTTCAAGACTTACTCGCCCGGAGGAACTACAGGAGAAGAAAGGGCTTCAGCGGCAGAACGATCAATTGCGTAGAGACAAGAAGCTTGCGAGGGAATGGGAGAAAAGGATTAGGGAAAAGGTGAAAAACAATGAAAACAGGGGTGGTGGAGGCAGGCGAGGAGGCGGTCGAGCAGTGCGATGCATAGGTGGGGTCATTTGGGTCCTAGAGGCTGCTGAGATCCTAATCGACCCAATAGAGTACTGGAAGAAGGAGACCAAACCGCTTGGCCAAAGGCCGAGCTTAATAATGACGCCAGTTGGGCCTCTGGCGAATCCCGAATGCGGCCAGGGGCTTTTGGGCGGGCCTAGGACCATATGATGTGTTTGAATGCATGATACGCTGTTCCGTGCCCTTGCCCGATGCAAAGCACGGTGAGCGTTGCGATTGGCAATGTCTCTATTGGTTCCGCGTCTCGTTGCTGCTATAGGAGGCGGTGCAGCAGGCGATCATTAGCTCATTTAACATCAGTACCTGTCTCTTTTTATGTGGATTTCTTTATACAATGGCTATGCCGGAAGGTGCGTTTGACCCTCTTTCGTTTCGACGCTCCGTTGTCGAGCTTCTTGATTCCTCAGGGCGTGAAGATGGCGGCTTTGACCGATTTGAAAATTTCGTTAGATCTGCGTCGCAGCGTTTTCCTTCCTCGTCACGACTTAAATGTTTTTTGGGTGATGTGATTGCGTTACGATCACCCCATGTGCCAAATTCGATTGAAGTGCGTCAAGAAGCTGAGGCAGTGTACGCTGAAGCTTTGGAGCTTGACCCCTTTGATCCGGAACCGTATCGGTCTCTAGCAGGGTTGTTCAGCTTGCGGGGCGAAGTGCATAAAGCAGAGGAGTACCTCGAAAAGGCGCTTGCGTGCGAGGAAAGCTTTGGAGTTTACATTGGAATACTTCAGCTATTTGTTGACCACGAAATCTGGAGCAAGGCATCCGAGGCGTTAGAGGATGCAGCATTTTACCTTGAGGTGCAAGAGGCGAAGATCAGTGCCGCGAGATCTAAAATTCCATGATCAGTAGATGAATTGTTCGAAGGGCCGGGTCTAGGCGATTAGCCTGGGGTCAGGAGCCGAACTGTTGGTTTGGGGTGAACTATTGAGGGTAGCCGGTGGAACGAGCCTCGCCTTTTTGTTCTCGAGCACGACCGAAGGTCTGGCCAGTGGATTTTCTTAACGTTACGCTTTCGGCGCTGTCTGTTCGACTGGCCCCTCGCATCATGCTGATGGCTTGCCTGCCTGTTGTTAGGCCTTGAAGCCGCTGGCTCCCAGCAGCCCTAGCAACCAATGCGACGGAGACGCCAGCAACCGGATTCAAAAAAGCGAACATCGCCTGGAGTAAAGGAGCGCTCGCGACACCTGATAACCCCGGCCTCGTGAGAGCGCGAGAGTGGCGAGATTTTGGGCTTGAAAAATGGCTGGCGGGTGGGGAGCCTCCGCGGGAAAGGTGGTCTCGGTTTGTCTCGGTGGTGAGAGCGCGAGATCGGGGCGGGTGTCGTAAGTGGCTGCGACAACTGGCGTTAATAATCGGGATAGGGGGAGCCCTCGCGGGCTCCCTCCTCCCACACCACCGGGCATACGGGTCCGTACCACGGCGGTTCGGCTGGTTAAACTTGCTTGTGGAAGGCTGCGCCGGGGTCAGACCTTGTGTTCGGTGTTCGGGCAGGGCGAGCTACGGAATGTCTTTGAAGGTAGGTTGCGCCTGTCGCTCTTTAGATCGCAGTTGGGAAAGGTGTCAGCAGTTGGGAAAGGTGTCAGGTACCGTAAGACGGGAACGGTACCCGACACCTTTTTCTCGACCCGACACCTTTTTCTCGACCATTCTCCACGAGAACCTTTTTTGTGACTGCATCAATCCTGAGAAAGCTTTTACCCTAAGTGCAGTCAACGACGAAGGTGCCTGATAAAATGCGTCGCAGTGACGAACATCCCGAGAGGTATTGGGCGGAAGTGTTCCGCCGATGGTTGACCAGTCCAGGTGGAAAGTTCGATGACCATTGGTCCAACGAACGCGCGATTAAAAACTGCATCGAGTTCATGATCCAACCGCTTCTGCAACGCTTTGCAAAACCCAGATTTCATGAGTTCTGGTGCGACGGCGTGTACATCATTCACTGCTTAAGTCATTCAATGAATGACTTGCGATTTGCTGGCACAGCCATTTTCTCGGACAGACATGCAAGCCAAGAGTGGTTTGCGCCGTTCGAATTGAGTTTAGTTTGTCAGAACTATTTTGATGATATTCCAAGGTTCTTATCCCTTAAATTTGGGGTGGCCGACGATACTTCGTTGATTCGCAGACTCGGTGTTGGGAGTGCCGAGTCTCGATTGTCAACCGCCAATGAAGTATACGAGGATCGGCCGCAGCAGCCACTTGGTTGGGCTGTGAACTTCAATGTTGACCCATATCTACCATTGAGAGCTTGACATGTTCTCGGCCGAACCATGGAGGGCCAGGCGGCTGCGCCGGGGATCGCGGTGTGACTGCGGGGGGGGCTAGGGGTAGGGAAGTCCGATTAAGCCGGACTTCCCTCCCTCCGAACCGTGCATGTCGTTGAACCCGAACTGTTACGAAGTTAGTGAACCCGAACTGTTACGATTCGGGTTCTTTCCTGCATCCCCCGAAGGGGAGTGAGTTGGTAGCTGGGGTTCGATGAGCGCAGCGAATCGA
>Ga0182745_1000163_pt1 | contig 86849 bp, 62 predicted proteins | sample eDN3rd30CKraftBY_FD_128523 | JGI IMG/M metagenome (GOLD analysis project Ga0182745, IMG submission 128523) | Enriched backyard soil microbial communities from Emeryville, California, USA - eDNA 3rd pass 30_C Kraft BY (version 2) (version 2) | ecosystem: Environmental > Terrestrial > Soil >...
GACTCCCGGATCCCCCGCTTTGCCTGGCAGCAGAGGGGCCACCCGTTCCCACTGGTCATCCGTAATCTCATGACGTCGTCGCATTGCGGTCCTCCATAACCAAACCAAACAGATTCTGCACCCTTTGACTCGATTACCTAATAATTGTCAACACGACCTAATAGACAGCACTTCTTATTTCCTAATTCCTAATTCCTAACTCCTACCCCCTCCTATTATGCATCCCATCATCGACGTTCACCTGGATCTCGCCTGGAGCGGTTTGTTCTGGAATCGTGACCTTACGCAAACCCTGGATGAGGTGCGTGCCTCTGAACAGGGGATGACGGATCATCGCGCCAGAGGCCGGAACACCGTCACCTTTCCGGAACTTCGCAAGGCGAATGTCAGAGTGTGTCTGGGAACGGTTCTGGTTCGTTCCAAGCCGGAAGTGAATCCGCCAGCAGGGGCAACCCGACGTGATCTCGACTTTCGCAATCAGACCATCGTCAATGCGATCGGGCACAGTCATGTCGAGTATTATCGGGAACTGGACAGGCTGGGAGAGATTCGACTGATTCGCACCCGTGACGAATTACAGGCTCACTGGGATTCCGGCGACGAACACCGGACCGGCCTGATTCTGGCTATGGAAGGAGCCGACCCCATTGCCGCTCCGGATCAGGCAGAACACTGGTGGAACATGGGACTTCGGTGTGTCGGTCTGTCTCACTACGGACAGGGACCGTACGGAATGGGAACCGGTTTCACAGGAGGCATCACCGAAAAGGGGTACGCTCTCCTCAAGGAATTCGAACGACTCGGAATGATTGTCGACCTGACTCACAGTGCCGAGCCCGGCTTTTTTGAGATCCTCGATGCGTTCAATGGTCGTGTTCTTGCCAGTCATAATATGGTTCGGGCTCTGACACCCGGAGACAGGCAATTCTCTGACGAACAGATTCGGCGGCTGATTGAACGGGACGCCGTCATTGGTATGGCGTTCGATGCGTGGATGCTCTACCCCGGCTGGGTGATTCATGAAACCGATCCGTCGGTGGTCGGTCTGGAAGCGGCAGCAAATCACATTGATTATATCTGTCAGATGGCCGGAAATACGAAGCATGTCGGGATTGGCAGCGATCTGGATGGGGGCTTCGGCACCGAACAGACTCCGCGCGACCTCGACTCAATTGCCGATCTCCACAAGTTGGACGAAATCCTGACAAAACGGGGCTATTCACAAGCTGATATTGAAGCGATCTTCTACGGGAACTTTCTGAATCTGTTTTCACAGGCTCTCCCTTGATTGCCTGAGTGGATGATGCCGACTACGATGGGCGGGATCCCTCCGAACTGTCGCTGAGGGAACGATACGTTCAAGGCTCTGCCCACTCATGTCTGCTTCCACTCAGGAACTGCTTTCGACTGAAAGCTGGAACCGGCGCCATTTGCTCGGGTTACAGGAAATCAGTCGGGACGAACTCGAACTGATTCTTGATCACGCCGCAGAATTCAAGCGGTTACAGGAAACTCGGAATAAGCTCAATCATCTTCACGGGGTGGTTGTTGCGAACCTTTTTTTCGAACCCTCGACTCGAACGCGAACCAGTTTCAGTCTGGCAGCGAAGAGACTGGGGGCCGATACGGTGGATTTCACCGCGTCTGGAAGCAGTCTTTCCAAAGGGGAAACTTTCATCGACACGGCCCTGACCATCGAGTCGATGGGCGTTGATCTCATGGTGGTGCGACACAGTTCCTCCGGGGCTCCCGCAATGCTTTCACAGCATCTGAAGTGCGGGATTCTCAATGCCGGAGACGGAACTCACGAACACCCGACACAAGGGTTGCTCGACGTCTTCACGATGCGGGAACGACTCGGCTCTCTCGCCGGAAAAACGGTAACGCTGGTCGGGGACATTAAACATAGTCGCGTGGCTCGTTCGAACATCTGGGCACTTCAGAAACTGGGGGCAAAAGTCATTGTCTGCGGACCGGCGACACTGATCCCGCCGGGAATCGAAAAACTGGGAGTCACCGTCGCTCACCGGTTTGATGATGTTCTGGCCGAGTCGGATGTGATCAACCTGTTACGAGTGCAGTTCGAACGGCAACGTGGGGCATTCTTCCCATCGATCGCCGAGTACGCCCATCTTTTCGGGATGAACGGAGACCGGTTGCGTCGCTCGAAATCGAACGTTCTGATTCTGGCCCCCGGTCCGATCAATCGGGGAGTCGAAATCACACCCGACGTCGCGGACGGCGCCAACTCACAGATCCTTCACCAGGTCACTAACGGACTGTTCATTCGCATGGCCTGCCTGCATCTTCTGGCGCGTTGCCATCAGCGGGGGCAGGAGAAATCATGAGCACTGTACGAATTCAAAATGGACGGGTCATCAACCCGGCGACACAGTCGGACAAGATTGAAGACCTGTGGATTGTTGATGGCCGGGTTGCCGAACCGGGATTTCGTTCTGAATCACCGGATCAGGTCATCGACGCGACCGGTTGCATTGTCTCACCGGGACTGATCGATTGCCATGTCTCATTTGGTGAACCCGGTTTCGATGAGGATGAGACCATTGCCACCGGTTCGGCAGCGGCACTGGCTGGTGGGTTCACGACGGTGGCGACGTTACCTTCCACGTTACCAGTGATTGACACTCGGGCATCGGCCGAGTTCGTGATTCGTCAGGGAGAACGAGCCAACCAGTGCCGGGTTTTTCCGCTCGGAGCCGTGACCAAAGGACTGGACGGTCTCGAACTGGCGGAGATTGGTCAGCTCGTTTCTGGAGGAGCAGTTGCTTTTTCCGACGGCCGACAGGCCATTGCGAACGCGGAAATCATGCGGCGGGCGCTGCAATATACCGGGATGTGGAACAAGCCGGTTTTACATCACGCGCAGGTGCCGGAACTCGTGCAGGGAGGCATTATGCACGAAGGATTCCAGTCGACGGTCTTCGGACTTCAGGGAATGCCGGCCGCTGCGGAAGAGATTATGGTTCGTCGTGATATTGCACTGGCCGAGACCACAAAAGGGCATGTCCACCTGATGTGTGTTTCGTCACTTCGCAGTGTCGATGAACTGCGACGGGCACAGGCGCGCGGACTCCGGGTGACTGCCGATGTGACTCCACATCATCTGTTGCTGACGGATGAATCACTGGTGGAGTACGACGCCAATTACAAGGTAAGCCCCCCATTCCGGACGGCGGAACATCGTGATGCGTTGATCGAAGGGTTAAAGGACGGGACGATTTCCATCATCTCTTCCGATCATCAACCGGTTGCGAACGAGAAGAAGCATATCGACATCGTTCACTCCCCCTTCGGCATCATCGGACTCGAAACATTGTTGCCACTCTGTGTGGAAGCACTGATTGAACCGGGGCATCTCAGCTGGCCAGAACTGCTCTCCAAACTGACGATTGGCCCGGCCACATTACTCGGTCTGCCGGGAGGAACACTGAATCCGGGGGCTCCGGCCGATGTGACAATCATCGACCCGAACGCGGAATGGAAAATCGACAGCAGTGCATTTGTTTCAAAAAGCCGTAACACGCCGTTTCATGGACGCTCTGTCCGAGGGCGAATTCGAACCACCATTGTGAACGGGGACGTCAAGTTTCAGCACACATGAAGCATTGATTTCCCTTACGGTTCCCGAAATTTTGACTCCTCGTTCCCAAGCTCCAGCCTGGGAACGCACTCGACTCGAAGCTCTGCTTCGTATTTCTGATGAACCACTCCCAGTGAGGTAGTGCTCTGGCTATCGGTCAATGTCAGGGAAAATCAGCCAGAATTGCTGTGTTTTGTGGATTTAATCGCATGACATCAATCGATAGCCAGAGCACTACCTCACTCTTGAATTCTGTTCCGTGATTTCCGTTTTTTCCGTGGTTCATCACCTGAATGAACAAAGACAACCGAAAGTAGAAACATGTCACGCCACGACGGCCGCGCCCCCGATCAGCTTCGTTCGATTCAGATTCAACGTCCGTACTTTGGAGCCGCTCCCGGGCGACTGCTGATTCAGGCGGGGCGGACCACCATTCTCTGCACTGCCAGTATTTCGACGGATCTTCCCCCGTGGAAGAAGAATGCAGAAATCCCGACCGGCTGGGTCACCGCCGAATATAATATGCTCCCCGGTTGTACGGCCCCGAGGAAGACACGCCGTACTGATGGTCGGGCGACAGAGATTCAGCGTTTGATTGGCCGGAGCCTGCGATCAGTTGTGGATATGACCGCACTGGGGGCGCGACAGGTCACCGTCGATTGTGACGTTCTTGAAGCCGACGGCGGAACCAGAACGTTGAGCATCACCGGAGGATTTATTGCTCTGGTCGATGCGATTTCTTCCATTGATGAACCGGGATTTGATCATCGCCGGGTCTTCCGGGACAGCGTTGCCGCCGTGAGTGTCGGGGTCGTGCAGGGGCAACCGGTTCTTGATCTCGATTACATCGAAGACAGTCAGGCGGAAGTGGACACCAATATTGTGATGACCGGTCAGGGAGCGTTTGTCGAAGTTCAGGGAACCGCCGAAGGAGTGCCGTTTCCTCGCGAACTCCTCAATTCCCAGCTTGACTTGGCCTTTGCCGGAATTGAAAAACTGACACAGCTTCAGAAAGAAACCCTGGGAGACCGCTGGCCCCTGAAGTGAGAACACTACCGTTTGAGGTTTGCCTGCGTGAGGGAAAGGGGACAGGGATCAGAGGCAGGAAAAGCCAGATGATCACGCGATATTTTGCTCGCGACCCACTTCTCTTTCTATGTGAAAAACCTGACACTACTGAATGTATTTGAATTCAACATGTCGATCAAAAGGAACGGCTCCATCTTTCAGCAGGATGTTCCATGTCTGAACCCGTTCATCAATTGACATTTTAAGAATTCCGGTCGTTGCCTGGGGGAATTCGACATCGCACGCGAAAACCATATACCCAGGACCACATCTGGCAACTGGATATGAAGTCACATTAGTCAAAAATTCAAGCTGGACTTCCGAAATGTAGTTTGATCGTAAGTTCGAAAGAACATCTGACATTGATCGATCACTCACTTATTGAACGCGCTCAAAGTTATTCTTTGCGGCGAAATTTATTGATCCGAGAACAGTTCGGGAGCGGACAGGATGGAGTTGTTGTCTCGACGAACCTGACTTCGGCGATCAAGGTCTTCCGCTACAAGAGTCTCTATGAAAATGAGAAGGCTGTCTACCTTCGACTGGATGAACATCAGATACGTTTCATTGAGGGTTTCAAAGTCCCTCGGTTACTTGACTTCCACGATGAACTTCTTGCAATCGAAATGGAGGTTGTCACTCCCCCTTTCGTGGTCGACTTTGCCGGAGCGTATCTTGACAGAAGACCACCCTACTCGGAAGAAGAACTGGAGATCTGGGAGGAGGAACGCAGGGAACTTTTCGGCGACGAGCGTTGGGAACACGTCCAGTCGATTCTTGCCTCGTTTCGTCGCTTTGGAATTTATTTGAACGACGTGAAGCCTGGGAATATCACTTTTTCCGATGACTGGCGTCCTGATTGAACATCGGGGCGTCTCCCCACCAAAAACACAAAAAGCCCTCCGTTCCGAAGAATGGAGGGCTTTTGCTTTGGGTTATTGAACACCTTTCACAATCAACTCGTCTCGGCTTACAGGTCGTTCAGTCCGTTTGGAGCCTGAGTCGCCTGAGGAGCGAACAGGTTAGGGTAGGTCATTCCTGGGTAGAACTCACCTGGTGCAGCATTCCAGTTTGGAGCTGCATTGTAGGCGGGAACGTTTCCTGGGAAGTTGACTGGTGCATTCCCCATGTTGTTCGCTGGTCCGTAGCTGTTGTTGAAGTTTGGAACACTGTTCATGTTGTTGTGACGTGGTCCCCGGTTTGGGGTGTTGGTCAGGTTGTAGTTGTTAGGAACGTTATTGTTGAAGTTGCCATTGTTGTAGTTTCCGTTAGTCAGGTTCCAGTTGTTCAAGTTTCCGTTGTTGTACACAGGGTAGTTTGGAGTGTAGGTTGGGTTGTTGAAGTTTGGAGCCGTGTTGTAGTTAGGAACACTGTTGTAATTTGGAACATTGTTATAGGTTGGGATGTTGTTGACTGGAGCCACGTTCAGGCTGCCTGGGTTCAGGTTTCCGGCCAGCAACTGACCTGGTGCTCCCCGGCTGATCAACATGTTTGCGGTCTGAACATCGGCGTCGTCATTCGTTCCCCGGTACGAGGTGGTTGTCACGTTGACTGGAACGTCTGGGGTGACACCGCTGTTCGCCATTTCACGTCCGTTCGGGCTGTAAAACATCGCAGTTGTCAGTTTCAGGGTTGCAGCGGTCGAAGTCATTGGGAAGTGAGTCTGAACAGTTCCTTTTCCGTATGACGTTCGTCCGACGATGATTCCTCTCTGATTTTCCTGAATGGCGGCTGCAAAAATTTCACTGGCACTTGCGGAGTTTTCGTCGATCAGAACCACCAGAGGGACAGCCCAGGTTTTAGGTAAGGTGGCTGTTTCCTGAGTGTTATCCGATGCATTTCGTCCGCGAGTCGAAACAATCGTTCCTTTGGTCAAAAACATATCGGAGATGGTGATGCTGACATCCAGCAGACCACCGGGATTTCCTCGCAGGTCCATCACCAGATTCTTCATTCCCTGATTGTGCAGAGTCCACAGAGCTTTCTCCAGATCGGTGGCGGAAGACTCAGAGAACTGCTTCAGGCGAACATAACCGGTTCCATTCTGTGGGTCGATCATCTTCGTTCCGTTAACGCTGCTGACGTAGACCTTCCGACGAACCATGGTTCCGCGAAACTTCTGGGTTCCTCGCAGGATGTCGACAGTCACCGAGCTTCCTGCAACTCCTCCCAGTCGATCAGCAACATCGTTCAGGGTTCGTCCGGTCATGGACTGCTGTGCGATGGCGATGATAATGTCCCCTTCCTGCAATCCGAGTTCAGATGCGGGGCTGTTATCAACAACTCCAACGATCTCAACTCCCTGTGCGTGTCCTTTCAGCTCCACTCCCACTCCGACGATGTTCTCGTCCAGGCTGGCAGTCATCATGGCGGTGTCAAGCATGGCTCCGGGTCGGCCGTTTCCAGCTTCTGGCATGAAGGCCGAGTACTTGTCGAGGGTGTCGATCGTGGCGTTGAGGAACTCCAGGGCAACCGCTTCCCGTCGGATTCCGGTTCCCCGATTCACCACTTCGGCAGTGGTCTGCATCAGGGCGATGGCCGAATTAACGTCTCGGGCGGGCTGCGTCTGGGCCATCTGCTGTAACTGCATCTGAACACTCTGAATCGCCTGAGCGTTTCCGTTTCCACGGTTGACACTCATGAACTCGTTGTTGTTCAGGGCACTGATGATCCCGTTGATCGCTCCCTGAGTTCGGATTTCGTAGGCAGGAGGATTCACGTGGCGGGTATCCACCATTCGTGAAGTTTCCTGAAAGACACTCATCAACTGCTGCATGCTGGTCCGGGCGAGAAAGTTCTGCATCGAGGCGCTGGTGGCCCGTCCGCTGATTTTCTGCTGAACGTCAACCGGCTGGCTGTTTCCGGAAGTTCCGGAGTTTCCTGTGATGGCGGTCCGGTACAGAAAGGTGTCTGCATCGACTGTAATTTCGGAGGCGTGAGCCACTCCAACCATCAGTCCTAAAGCGAGGGCCAATCGGCCAGTGATTTTTCGAGTTGTTTTGATTACGTTTTTCATAGGAGTCATTCCCTTGTTCTTATGTCTTCAAAACTCTTTGTGATGTGTTGTCAGGCGGGTTACTTCGAGGCGGCTTTTCGTACAAAACGGATTGGTGGGACTTCTGGAATCGTCAGAGGTTGGACTCGATTCAAACTGGCCATCAGTTCACCGCGAAGGACACGAGTCGTTGCTGGGGCTTCGACTCCGATTTTTGTTTTCCCTTGTCCGCACGATATCACTTTGATGACAATTGAATCGCCGATTTGAATCGTTTCCCCTTTTTTTCGAGTGAGTACCAACATGATTATGCTCCATTTCCTTGGATGATGATTTGATTTTTTTGGGTCTTGGCGGTGTTTTGTCTTCTTGTCTTACTTGCCGCCATCGTCAGAAGACCTATCGCACGAGGCGTGCCAATTCTTTTTTCAACGACCAGTTAATTTTCTTAAACCATTTCCATTATGTGCTTTATTTGTTTTCATTTTTATTTTTCAGATTGGGGTTGACACTGACAGGGGTGGTTTCTTGTAAGTGCTTCCCTGGTTGTTTGACTCAAAATGGCGACTTTACAATCAAACCGCCGTCGAATTGTAGACGTTCGGCAGTCACTGCCGGTTCAAAGTTTTCAATCTTCGTCCACGATTCGATAATAAACCCACGTACACCACCTCAAAAACACAAGAAATTGCCCAGTCGAAAAAGTTGCTGCTGTCTGCCTGGACTCACACGGCAATGAAATCGTTTCTCAGCAATGTTGAGGGAATGTCCACTCGTCCAAGGAAGTGGAAAAGAGAAGAGTCCCGGAGAAATCTGTTTGACTTTTAGAGGCAATGACCGAAAGGATTCTCAGTCTGGGGAAAGGGTTTGGTCCCAGTGGTTTCAGGCTGCTACACTTTTCTCTGAACAGGAATTCAGGATTGGATCACCTGAGTACAAACGCCTCTGAACAGGCACGAGGGTGTAACCACTTTATCTTGATTCGTTTCCGAACATGGCCCGCACGGTCGTTTCCGTGCTCCGTCCATGTTCCGCAGAAGTAAACTCGAGACGGACGCAACACGAGATTGGTGAGGAGCGGTTGATGCCGCGGATGACGCAGGCGGATCTCAACAAGGTCGCCAAAACTTTTGAAGACAGAACCCCGGATGAATTACTCCGCTGGGCATATGAAACATTTGGAACACGCCTGGCAGCCATCTCCGCAATGCAGCAGTCGGGAAGTGTTCTGAGCCATATGATTTCGCAACTGGAACTGGACATCCCCATCCTGTTCGTTGATACCGGAGTCATGTTTCAGGAGACCCTTGAAACACGCGATCGCATTGCATCGGAATACGGGGTGACGATTCGCACGTTGACCCCGGAACTGACGATGGCCCAGCAGACCGAGAAACATGGCGTTCTCTATCTGACAGCGGAAGGGCAACATGAATGCTGCCACATGAGAAAAGTCGATCCCCTGTTGAGAATGAAGGGGAAATACGATGCTCTGATGGGGAGCCTGAGGCGGTCTGACGGGGGACGCCGGGGGGATTGCCCGATCCTCGCGATCGACATGGAAATGAACGCCATTCGTATCAATCCGCTGGCGAACTTCTCTGATGAACAGATGCAGGAATACATCGGCAACTGGCCAGTGATTATCAATCCCCTGCACTCACAGGGATTCAGCACCATTGGCTGTAATCGCTGTACGACACCGGTCTTGCCGGGTGAGCCGAAACGGGCCGGACGCTGGCGGCACCTTGGTCCGTGGTCGATGTATTGCGGCATCAATCCCACCGATACCGACGACGGCACACAAACCTACGCCGAACTCCCACAGGACCTGATCGACCGCATTCTCGGCCAGAAAACGGACTTCATGATTTAGAGCAGTTTGCTCTACCGTGTGCAGGCGAATGAGGGCGTTTGGGCACGCAAAAGCCTCATTTTTCGCCTGCGGAACGCTGAAGACGATTTTTAAAGATGCACTAATTGTGGAGAAGAACCAATTCCCTCGTTCCCAAGCTCCGGCTTGGGAACGCACTCGCCCAGAAGCTTTGCTTCGTCATTCATGTCAAAGTCAAGCTCACTCATAAGTCTCACCCCTGCTATTCGAAGATAAAACAAGGAGAGGCCAAGCAGAGCTTGGCGTCGAGTGTGTTCCCAAGCTGGAGCTTGGGAACAAGGGGAAATTCGAATTTATCTTCCTTATGCCGCGCTGCGGATTTCTCCGCTGTCGCTGACGTCTTCAAACTTCACCGCGATTCGCTTCGAGACTCCGGCCTGTTCCATTGTGACTCCGTACAGCACATTGGCGGCGGTCATTGTTCGTTTGCGGTGCGTGATGACGACGAATTGAGTCATCGACACGAATTCTTTGAGAACCGTGACGTAACGGTCAACGTTGGCTTCGTCGAGAGCGGCATCCACTTCGTCCAGCACGCAGTACGGACTCGGCTTGCTCTTGAACATGGCAAACAGCAGGCCCACTGCCGTCATGGTCTTTTCACCGCCGCTCAACAATGAAATCGAACGAAGTTCCTTACCGGGAGGACGAGCAACAATATCGATGCCGCATTCCAGAACATCGTCCGGATTCTCCAGGATGATGTCGGCGTCTCCTCCACCGAACAGCTTGCGGAACAGTTCCCGGAAGTGAGCCCGAATTGTTTCGAACGTTTCGAGGAAGATGCGCTGACTTTCCTGATTGATCTTCCGGATGATCTCTTCCAGCGCGGACTTGGCTTCCAGCAGGTCTTTTAACTGGCTGGAAACCGTGTTGTAACGCAGTTCAAGCTCCTGCAGACCTGCGAGGGCGTCGGTGTTGACGCTTCCCAGCATCTTGATTTTCTTCCGCAGCCGCTCGACCTGGGCTTCGAACGTGGGGCGAATTTCTTCAAATGTCGGGGGCGAAGCAGGCTCAGCCTCGGACTCCTCTTCCAGGGACGCTTCGCCTTCGACGAGTTCCCCATCAGAGTTCTCAACGTCACCTTCCGGGAAGTTCTGTTGAATGTAATCGCGATAGGCGGAAACATTCGAGTTGGCCAGTTCTTCAAGGGAGATCTGAAACTCTTCCTGAATCCGGTCGGCGAGTGTTTGCAGTTGCAGGCGCTGCTTCTGAACGCTGAATTCCAGTTCATGTTTATGGTCGACGAGGTGTCGGCGTTGCTTGTGAAAGGCTTCTTCTTCCTTCAACAACACCGAACGGCTTTCACGGAACTGCTGACGTTCTTCGTATTCTCCGCGAGACGCCTGCTGAACCTGCTGGCGACGCAGCGCCAACTCTGCCACCTGATTCTGCGCACGAAGATATTCCAGATCCCCGCGCTGGCGGGTTTCCCGGATTTCAGTAATTCTTTGAACAACATCTTCCAGTTGCCGTTCGCGCTGTTGCTGATCCCGTTGCAGTCGGGTTTGTGTTTGTCGCAACCCTCGCAGTCGTTCTTCCTGTTTGGCGAAATCGACCTGTTGCATCCGGATGGCCTGCTGGGTTTCATGCAGCAGATTCTGAATCTCGTTGATGCCGGTTTCATCTTCGGTCAACGCGGCTCGGAGTACCGTGATCGTTGTTTCGAATTCACTCAACTCGGCCTGAATCTGTTGACGTTCACTTTGAATCTCCTGCTCCCGGGTCACCAGTCGAGCGAGGACGTCTTCTTGCGCGCTGTGTTCTTTCTCAAGACGCTGAACCTCCTGTACCTGACCTTTCAGCCGGGTCGCGCTTTCAGTCACCGCGTTGGAGAGACGCTTCAGTTCGTCACTCAGTTTCTGCCGGACCTCGGACCGGGTGTCGAGTGCCTCGCTCAGGATTTCCTGTCGTTGTGTGGCCGCTTCGATTCCTTTATGAAGCTGCTGAATCTCGTTCTTGAGTTGCCGCAGTTCACTCTTCCGCGAGATGATCGACGTTTCATGCGGCATCACGCCGACGTAGAGATGTTGACCGGCTGTCAGCACTTCTCCCTGCAACGTCACGATGCGCAGCGTGGGAGGAGCGTCGCGCATCAGGCGATGGGCGACATCCAGTGTTTCGACGATCCATGTGTCCCCGAGAACCCGTGTTGCCAATCCCTGAGCTCGCCCCTTGGCTTGGATCAACAGGTCGGCCCGACCGTAAACACCCGGGACACCAGTGAAGTCGATGGACGAGCCCGGCAGTTCGAATGAGAACCGTTCGCGTGCCTCTGAGGTTGTGTCATCGTTCCCATGCAGCGGTTGAATGGAAACGAACCCGACACGTCCTTCAATCGGAGCAAGACCACGATTCAGGTAATCCAGCAGCGGTTCCAGATCGGTCACTGCAATCAATTGAGACCGATCCCCGAGTGCCGCGTCGATGATCGGGGCCAGGTCCATCGGGACTTCCAGCAGATCACGCACGGTTCCGAGAATGCGGTCCCAGGGGGGGAAGTGGGCGGTCTCTGCCCGTTTCAGGATTTCGCGAACTCCAATCGCGATCCCTTCCTGTCGCTGTTCCAGTTCTTCCAGAACACTCAGTCGGGCTTCCGCCGCACTGCGCCGCTCCCGCAGAGACTGCAGTTGCTGCTCGGTTTCTTCCCGTTGACGCACCGTTTTCCAGTGCGATTGTTCCGCATCGGTCAGCAGTTCCTGTCGATCGTGAAGCGCCTGTTCCGCATCACGGACCTGTTCTTCACGCAGGGTTCGTTCCTGAATTGCTTTGTCCAGTTCGGCCAGCAGACGGTCTCTCTGTTCCTGAGCCTGTTGCAGGTTCTGCGAAACGGACTCCGCTTGCGTGGTCAAAATGGAAAAACGTTCAGTCAGTTGAGACACCTGCTTCTGCAACACCGAGAGATCACGACGTTTCGTATCAATCACCCCGCGGCGTTCTCCGACAATCGCTTCCAGTTCCTTGAACTGTGCTTCCCGTTCGGCCACCTGTTGTTGAGAGGCTTTCAGTTGTTCGTCGAAGGTGACGAGTTGGGTATTCGTGGCGTCGAGTTCTTTTCGAGCCAGTTCGACCTGATGTGACAGACCGATGCGTTGCTGACCGAGTCTCTGTTGATCGGCAGCCAGTTCGTCCCGACGAGTAATCTGATGCCGCATGGAGGATTCATGACGCGCGATCGATTCTCTCAACGTCGACAGAGTCTGTTCGTCTGACTGCAGTAACAGATCCAGTTCTGAGAGACGTTTTTCTGCTCCCTGTTTCTCGGCATCGACCCGATCAAATTCCGTTTGCAGTCGGGTGATTTTCGTGTCGAGTTCTTCGAGTTCGTTCAATTCCCTGTCGAGTTTCACCGAGAGAGCACGGCAGTCGTCCGCCGCCAGTCCGGTCCAGACCGCTTTGAGTTCCGTGCTCAATTCCTGATATCGGGCGGCTTTGCTGGCCTGAGACCGGGTCGTATTCAGCTGAGTTTCCGCCTGATCGACGATATCGGTCAGACGTAATAAATTCTGGGCGACCCGTTCCAGTCGGCGTTCCGCATCGATACGACGTGATTTGAATTTGCTGATTCCGGCCGCTTCCTCAAAGACGAGTCGGCGTGCTGCGGGGTTGGGTTGGAGAATCTGGTCGACGCGACCTTGTTCAATGATGCTGTACGCGGCAGTTCCCGCTCCGGTTCCCATGAAGACGTCGCGGATATCTTTCAGACGGACGGCACTTCCATTGAGCAGATACTCCGAATCACCACTCTGATACAGACGCCGTCCGATCTGCACTTCTGCCGTATCGATTGGCAACAGACCGTTGGAGTTGTCAAAGGTGAGCGTCGCTTCTGCAAAGCCGCTTCCACGTCGTCCGGCCGAGCCGTTGAAGATGACGTCGGACATGTCCTGCCCGCGCAGGCTTTTTGCGCTTTGATCCCCGAGAATCCACTTGAGGGCATCGACGACGTTACTTTTACCGCTTCCGTTGGGTCCCACGACACACGTAATCCCCGGCGCGAACTCGAACACCGTTCGATCGGCGAAGCTCTTGAAGCCGAACAGTTCGAGGGACTTAAGCATGACAGGGAAACTTTAAAACGGTCTTGAAAAAGCGACTTGATGAGTTTGAGAGTGGGAGGGAAGAAATTCAAAATTCGAAGCAGGAAATTCAAAATCAGAAATTCAAAAGCGAGTAGGTCATGCACCGCATGACGCCATTTCTCAGGCTGGCGACACCAGGTGACCGTTGGTGTCAGGCAATGCCTGACCTACGCGACTTCATTTTTCGAACAGGAGGACGGGTGTCGATCGGGAACGATTGATCAAAAATGCGAAGCAGAGCTTCGAGTCGAGTGCGTTCCCAAGCAGGAGCTTGGGAACGAGGATCAACGTCATTCGGCTAAAGTGTTACCGAATTTTGAATTTCGAATTTGTTTTGAATTTTTCCCTTTCGAATTTTCCTCTTTCTTTGCGTCATCTCCATCAATTTGTTCCTTCGCGGAGATTACAGGTTCTCGTTGATCTTCTCGGTCTTTTCCTTCTTCTCAGATTTCGGGAGTTGTGGGACAGCTAACATGCCGGGATCAGCGGGTGGCTTCTCGTCGAACAGGTTCGGGGCGAGTCCTTCACCTCCGACGGTGACGCCATCAGGGATCGATTTCAATTTCACGGATTCCGGAATCGGCTGGGAACTTCGCGGACGTTCATACACACGACCGGGAGCCGGCAGGGTGTCGATCGCCAGTTGACCGGGAAGATTGTGCTGTCGTTCTGCCTGAACGAGCATTTCCACGACTTCCGGATAGGTTGCTCCCAGTTCACTGCAGGCGCGGATGACATCAACCACACGAGCGGAAACAATTCGTTCCTGTTCCCGTTCCCCTGGAGCGATTCGTTTGACGGTGACCGTTTTGTTATGGGCGGTTCCCTGCAGCAGGACCCGGTGTCCTGCACGGAGAACCAGTGGAGTCTGAAATTCCTGTCTGTCGTTAAAGACAACGATTTCCGCTTTCTTGAACCGGGTCAGGTGGATCAATGGAGAACTGGTCGAGTCGATGGGATGCAGTGAGAAGTGCCCTTCCATCTTTGCTCCCTTGATGTGCGGATCGTTCGGAGCCATTGTCGAAAAGGCACGAAACGCCCCGTATCGGGTTTCCACACTCGGTTCGTTCATCAGTTCACGCAGGGCCTCCCCTGCGGTGCCGTCCGGAAGGGCCGACAAAGCGGCCAGTGCATAGATACGGAATGCCATTTCCTGAGCAGCGGCTTCTTTCAACGCAGGGACTCCATCCGAGTTCCCCAGATAGGCGAGTGCAACTCCCGCATGAAATCGGGCTTCCAGATCGGAGGAAGTCAAACCTTCTTTCAACGTTGGAATCGCTTCCGGTCCGATCGCTTCAAGTTTGAGTGCTGCTTCTTCCGCTGCCGGACCAAACCGGATCTGTTCGGTCAGTTCCTGCATCCGCATATGCTTTTCAACAGGGGTCTCCTGCAACGTCATCGAGCGGATGCACTGCAGGTAACGGGCATAGTTGTCGAGATAGCGGTCGTGAACAATCAGTTCCAGCCGGTCATTCGTTTTCGCCTCGGCCAGTGGTCGGCGGATTCCATGATTGTCGTAATCATAAAACCGGCGACCGACACGGTCCGCCAGAAGCTTGGACATACGAACGGTTCGATACTCGTTCTTGATCGACATCGCCAGAACCCGGTCGTCTCCAGTGTACTTGGCTCCTCCAGGAATACGTCCACGACGAAGTGACGACGGGGTGGCATTCGCAGGATCTCCAAGTGCATCGATCAGAACTGGTCCCGCTGCCAGAACATTTTCCCGACCTTCGCGAACCTGTCCCTGCAGGAGAGCCATTTCACGCAGATAGCAAGGCATCAGCCAGCCGCCGCGCAGACTGGTGGTTTCACTTCCATCCGGGAGAGTGATTTCCACGTCGATCGTGTCTCCTTTGCGACAGATCGGCGGAATGTATGCGGTCACCACGACCAGCGCCGTATTCGCCGAACTGATGAATTTCTGCGGTTCACGCACTTTGTGCCGTCGCAGATCGTCGAGCAGCATCGTTCGCAGAGGGCTGGCCGGGGGGTCTTCTCCGGTGCCATCCAGACGGTCGACCAGTCCGACTCCCTGAACCTTGATGTAACCGCTGTCGCCGATCTTCACGTAGTCGCCGAGATAGCGGGAATGACCGTTTTCACCGCGCATGGCGGCCCGCACATTGGCTTGCCGCGCTTTCTCCAGCGCCTGTTCCTTGTCCTGAAACGGAAACAGGTTGAATTCATGGCAGCCACTGAAGGACACGGTTGCCAGCAGAACGAGTCCCAACAGGAACGTCTGAATCGATCGTGATCGTTTCAGTGCCGCGAACAAAACCTCTCTTACGGTGAGAGCTTCCCTTTCTGCGAGCGGATCGCGAAAGGTTTCGTCAGGGGTTTTAAGGCGTCTTGCCGTCATGTGAGGAGATCCAATCCAACCACGCCATCATCCTGATGAGCGTCGCGGCCTGAAAACCTGGGTTGATTGTAATGAAAGGAAAGTGGGGGACTGCCGGGCCTGCTTTCGGGAGGAAAGACGTGAACCGCGACAGAGCTTGAAAATGGAAAGGGAGAGATTCGATGATCTCGGAGGAATCGAAGGAAATAACACGAATTCCTTCAAGTCTGCAAGAGAGAAACAAGTGGCCGGATTCAGACGAAAGTGACAACGTTTCCTTGCAGCCTCCCCGACATTTCTGCTTCCTCATGCCATTGGCGGGAAACAAACTGTCTGAATGATACGTGTTTTGCTGGTCGTACGGAGTGAATCACCGGAAACAGTTCCATCTGTACCGGTTCAGATGTGAGAGAACTGTTGTAATTGCCCCATTCCAGACGCTTTTTCACAACAGCACAATTTGCCGGTGTAGAATGACTCTGGAGAAGCGTTTTGTCCTCTTTCCTTCTGGCATCTACCGCTCGTTAGCCGGAATCGAGCAACCGCATCACGTCACCTCTCCAGTGGGGAGAAGTCCAATGTGGATCGCATCCAAAGTCTCCAGTCGTCCTGTTCTAACAGCCATGGTTGCAGGATTGGTGTTTCTTTCGGCAGCTGCGCATCAGGCTCAGGCGAAAATCCGAATGTATGGTGGTCCGGTCACATCGGCTCCGGGGGGCAGATATTACCCACCAGGCGGACAGGGAGCAGTTGTCTGGAGCTACAGCGGAAACTCCCATCGCTCAAAGAAACAACTTCAAGACATTCCCTCGCATGTGCTCAGGATCATGCCGAATTACGTCCCTTGGGAAGCCGTTCCTGCGTTCAGTTCGCGGTCGAATTATCTGATTCCCTACACAGTGGGAGATTTTTCAAAATCCGCTGACTCTGAGATGGATCCCAATCTAACAGAATGACTGGGGCTTTCGCTTGTTTGAAGATGGGAATCTGATCGAAAGCAGTCCCCAATGATCACGGTTCTTCTTCGAGAGGAACAGCGGAAGCGCCATTGAAATTGTGATCGTTTGTATAGGGGGAGGACCATGTCGACGGCAGGTCCTGTTCAATCGAATAGCGATGGATCACATTGCGGACGATGAGCGTCACCACCAGCAGCATCGTCCCCAGAACAATGAGTCCCCAGGGAACCGCACGGCGCTCGACGGGGCGTCCTGCTTCATCAATGGCCATGCGCACAAGCGGAGTCGCCTTCTGCCGGACTGGCGACAGTAGCGGCTTTGCGACCGGAATTTCTGCCCGGGTCGCGACACTTTTCCGCGGCGTTTTCTTCTGTCGATCCAGATTACTCAACGCCGGTTTTGTTTTGCTTTGAGGGGACACCGAGAAATCGGTCGACGACTCACCCGGCGGGATCACAATGGCTGTTTCACTGGAATCCAGCTCATCCGGATCATCTCCGAACATCGCCAGCAGGTCGCGGGCTTCGTGTGTTCGCTGCACTCCTGCACTGTTCAGGTCTTCCAGCAGTTCCGCCGGAGTCTGATAGCGCTGCTCTTTCCTTTTCGCCATCAGTCGATGGATGACCGCCGTGACCGCTTCGGGAATCTTCGGATTCATTGTCCGGGGATCGGGAAGGGGAGCCCCGATATGGGCAGCGATTTTGTTCGTTACGCTTCCTTGAGGATAAGGAGGTGTTCCGGTCAGAAGGTGGTACCAGGTGCAGCCGAGGGAATAGAGATCACTCCGAATATCAGCCGCTTTGCTGCTACTGGCCTGTTCCGGAGCCATGTAATCCACAGTCCCGACCGTGGTTCCATCACGGGTAATGGTGGTGTCGAGCGTATCGTCGATCGAGCGGGCCAGCCCCATATCGGTCAGTTTAACCGTTCCGTCACGCGAGATCATCAGGTTCGACGGCTTGATGTCCCGGTGAACAATATTTCGTTCATAGGCATGCTGGAGCGCCTCCGCAGCCTGACGCATCACCTCAACGGAACGCTTCGCGGAGACCGGGCCGTGACGGTGCACCCATTCCAGCAGGTCGATTCCGTCCACAAATTCCAAAGCGAGAAACAGGTAACCGTCCGCCTGACCCGCTTCGAAAACACTGACAATATTCCGGTGCTGCAGCAGAGCGGCGGCCTGACCTTCCGATTTGAAGCGTCGGACCAGAGTCGGGTTGTTGGCTCGATCTCTTGGAAGAACCTTGAGGGCGACGGTTCGTTTCAAGTCGGAATCGGTCGCCAGAAAGACGGTTCCCATCCCCCCGGCACCGAGTTTCCGGATGAGTTCGTACTTCCCGATCCGCTTCAATTCGTCTCGTTTGTCCTGATTCGACTCACGAGTTGAAGGGGCCATTACCAAACTCTTGTAGTGATGACAGTTTCAGGACAGCGAAAAATGTTCCGGTGCATTGAACCGGGTTCAGACAGGGTCAAAGCATGTTTCTCTATCTTAGGTCCCTCAACCGGATACCGTCAAAGGGGAAATCGATATCTCTTCCCAGTTTCTCATGACAAGAGAACAGGTCTGTTCCGATTCAACACGCTATACTGCACAGATTAAGGGAATTCAGCATAATCCGGAATTTCCGCCTGATAATTTTGACTCGAAATTTGCACGATGGCCCACTTCGACGTTGCCCAAATACAACACGCCTTGCAGGAGTCCGGCATTGATGGCTGGCTGCTGTATGATTTCCGTGGAAGTAATTCCCTGGCTCGAACAGTGCTGGATCTCCCCAGCAGACAAACCGGATCCCGGCGCTGGGCCTACGGAATCCCGCAAACGGGAACCCCTGTCAAGATCGTGCATCAGATCGAAAAGACGGCACTCAATCCGCTTCCCGGTGATCGTGAAATTTACCTGCACTGGAAAGAATGGGAATCCAGTCTGAAACGCTTTTGTTCCGGTCGAAATATCATCGCGATGGAATACTCCTCCGGCGGCGGGAATCCCTACATTTCCCGCGTCGATGCCGGAACGGTTGAACTCGTGCGATCATTTGGTGTCAACGTGGTTTCGTCGGGAGACCTGATTCAATTGTTCGAATCCACCTGGACGGAACGGCAATGGGAACAGCACCAGCGTGCCGCTGTTTTCACAAACAAGGCATATGACGTCGCGTGGAAATTGATCGCCGATCGAGCCCGAGCCGGAACCGGCGTCCAGGAGAAAGAAGTTGAAACCGCGATCATGGATTTTTTTCATGAGAACGGACTGACGACCTACCATCCCCCCATCGTCGCCCGAAATGAACACAGCGGCAGTCCCCACTACGGAACCGGCAGCGGCAGCGACACCTTGATTCGAACGGGAGATTTCGTCCTGATTGACTTGTGGGCGAAACTGGATGAACCGGGAAGTGTGTACAGCGATTTAACCCGGGTTGGTTATGTGGGAGAATCGGTTCCACAGAAATACACCGAGATTTTCCAGATTGTCGCGGCCGCCCGGGATCGGGGGATTGAATTCGTTCGAGAAGAAATGGCCGCCGGTCGAACAGTGCTCGGAGGGGAAGTGGACGATGCTGTTCGAGACGTGATTGAAAAAGCGGGATACGGTTCTGCGTTCACACACCGCACCGGACACAACATTGGTCAGGAAGTCCACGGAAACGGGGCCCATATCGATAATCTCGAAACCCGGGAAACCCGTTCTCTGCTCCCGCGCACCTGCTTTTCAATCGAACCGGGGATCTATCTTGAAGAATTCGGGATCCGATCAGAGGTGGATGTTTATGTTGATGAGAACAAAAACGTCCATGTCACCGGCGGAATGATTCAAACGGAAGTCATCCCGTTGCTTCGTGATTACTGACGGAACACATGAATCGATTCAACCCGCAGGGTGGGTTCTCACAAAAGCCAGGGTAGCCCGGCCAGAGATTGGCCGGGTACCGCAGGCACAAGAGGCTTTTACCCTGGAGAGTGTGGACATTCCCAGAGAGAAGAGAGGGAGAAGAACTCACGCAAAGGCGCCAAGGCGCAAAGTTATTTGTTTGAATGTCTTGTGTGAATTCATCGGGTTGTGATTCAGGGGGAGATTGAAGGAGAATGATCAGTTCCAGTTTACAAGACGGGCTCTTGCTTTGATGATGATCACAATGGATCCATTGGATTTATGGGGCTTGAATGAATCACATCTCCACACAAACAAGAACGGACGTCATCGGAAATCCTTTGCGCCTTAGCGCCTTTGCGTGAGATTCATTCCTTCATGTTTACTCCCGGCAATTGTCCACACGCCCTGAGGCATCCACTCTCTTCAGACCGTAAATTGTCGATTGATCACCAAGCCGAAGAATGAGATCTTTCCCTGAAATCCAACGCTGAGGGGGAAAGCTTCTTGTCGCTGCGCGACCCGACCACATTGGTCGGGCCACCCGGGAACTGATTTCAGGACTGATCTTATGGGGGCCCTCTATCCCCCAAAGGCGCTGTAGCGGCGGACTCCAAAACGGAAGGCAAGTCGGCAGGCGCCCCACAAGGCACCAATCCAGCAGGCCTGAATCATCAGCAACTGGAAAAGCTGGGCATGGTCGTATCGTCCCAGCCAGATTGCAGCCGGTTCAAAAGCCAGAAAACGGAAAGGAAGAAACTGCACAAAGGTCTGTGCCCATTGCGGCAGGAAGTCGAGCGGAATCATGTGACCGGACAGGAAGTAGTTCAGCATCATGTAAATGAACAGCAGCGAACTGACTTCCAGAAACCAGAACGCGACCAGACCGAGCAACGCTTCGATCAGAAATCCCATTAGAAACGCCATCATCAGACAAGCGACGCAAGACAACACGGTGATCAGATCCGGCATCGGCGGGAAGTAGTGACGACAGAGCCAGAAGACGAAGACAAACGGTCCCAGTGCGATCCCGTAATACACAAACTTGTGGGCGACACGGTGCCAGAACAGATAATCCAGCATGTCGATGGGTTGTGTCAGGAATTTTTTGATCGACCCGTCACGAATCTGCAGAGCGATTCCGCTGGTCAGGCCCGGCATGCTGGAAAAAGCCCGACCGACCATCGTCAACAGGTAATAGGCCACCATCTCATGATAAGTATACCCGCCGATGCTGGCATGTTCCTGTTCTGTTCCCACCGCGAAAATTGCACTCCAAAGGAAAATCTGTGTGACAATCGGGAGGAAGCGAAACAGAGTTCCCAGCGCGAAGTCGGCCCGATAGATCAGACGTTCTTCAATACAGGTCCGCAGGATCACCCATTTGATCCTCCATGAGCTGGACCAGTTGGAAACAGGAGTGGTGGCGACTTCAGTCATAAGATCATCAACGGTCTGGAGACTGTCCAACTTCGCTGGGAGATGCAGAGGAACCACGGAAAATACGGAAGATACGGAAACGAACAGGAACTCTCACGATGTGTGGAAGAGACAAGGTCCTCTCACAAAGTGATCAGCATTCTTCACAACACACTTGTGCCTTGTCAGGTTTCAAACTGAGGGTTGTCTCACATGTTCCGCGGCTCGTTGGCCGCTCCCGTTTCGATTCTTCCACCCGAATTTTGAATGCTGACGCAACACTTATTTCATTTTCTTTTCCGTGTCTTCCGTCTATTCCGTGGTGAAAATCCGATTCACTGGGCGGTTTTCTTCTGAAACAGGACGACATGTTGCCGAGGGAGTTTACCGTACGTTTCGATCCATTCCAGTTGAAACTCGGGTTGCAGGGCTTCCCGTTTCACCTGAGCCTCTGACATCTTGTGAACTTCCTTAATGGGAATCGTCGGGTCTTCCTTGCGGTATTCGACAAATGCGATGCGTCCTCCCGGCTTGAGTGCCTGAGCAATGGCTCCCAGCATTTCGTAGGGAAGATTGAACTCATGGTACACGTCGACCATGATCACCAGATCGACGCTTTCCGGATCGAGATTGGGAGAACGGGTTGTTCCCAGAACAGGAACCACGTTCTCAACTCCCAGTTCACGGCACTTGAATTCCAGTGCCCGGAGCATTTCTTTCTGAATATCGACCGCCATCACCTTCCCATTGGGAGCCACCTCTTTCGCCAAACGCACGGCGATCACCCCTGAACCGGCCCCGATGTCGGCAACGACCATCCCCGGCTTCAGCTTCAGACTTTCGACAAGAAGCGACAGCCGCTCTTCTTCTTCACGTTCCGGACGTTCCAGCCAGGCAATTCCCTGATGTCCCATCACCCGGGCGATTTCCCGGTCCATGTAGAACTTGCCGAGTCCATTGGGATCATGATCCTTCTTGAAACTGTAGCGTTTAGGAACCGGCGACGGTTCTTCTTTCTCTTCTCCCAGACAAAATTGAGGGACTAATAAAGTCAGACTACAGAGCATCAGCGTCCATCGCATGGCTGTTCCTTAATTGCCGGTGACAAAGCAATCTTTGTCCATCAGGATGACTTCTCAACGATCGTGGCGTCAACCGATGAAGTTGCCGGATCCTCTTTGACTTCAGAAGTGGCAGGACGCAGAAAACGGCCATGTTCCAGAAAATGCAGTATCTGCTTCGCTGCGGAACGCCGGAGTACCAGTCCGCTGTGCCGGCTGGGGACGGTGATATGGTCGACTTCACACTCCAGATGGGTCGTCAGATCGGTCAGCACGTAGTCCCATTCCGCTGCAATGATTCCGACTTGCAGACCCGGTGGCAGGTCACAAGGAAGCTGGTTGACCAGGCTGTCTTCCCGATCGGAAAGTTCATCCACGAGATTCGTGATCCACTTCAAATAAGGACCAACCAATGTGGCAAAGTGCGATCCACGATGCGGCGGGGAGAGCATGACGACTCGTCGCAGATGGGGAATCGTTCGCTTCGAGAGCACCGCCCGGGTGATGATCGCTCCCATACTGTGACACACGATATAAAGTGGTGTCTCTGGAGGGAGTCGCTTTTGAAGTTCGTCAAACCGGCTTTCAAAATCAGGAATCAGATTTTCGAGAGATTGCCATAGGCTGTAATATCCCCAGTTTTCTGTATGATACCCTTCACTCCGCAGACGCTGGGCGAGAAGCGATAACAGCCAGCTTCCAACTCCCAGACCATGCAACAGAACGACGGTGCCACGAGACTCCGGTCCGGTGGTCTCGTTTCCCGTTATCCCCTTTTCTGCCTCATTTGTGGGTGCGGCCTGTATCTCAACCGGATCAGGCGTGGCCTGTTGATCGGTCATCACGAATTCCGTTCTCGTTCGTTAATGAGTCGAAGAACTGAATTGTAGACCAGAATCAGCATCCTGCGAAGAGGGGGAGACGGAAGAACACAGGGCTTTTGCTTGTTTCAAGATGGGCAATATTTGGGAGGGCGAAGCTCCTGCTGAGCCGCATGGAAGATGACGTTTTCCATGGTGTGCGGCTCGGCAGGAGCCTCGCCCTCCCAGGCGATTTTCAATAAAGAGAGCTGTTGCTCTCCCAACCTACCGGCGATTGAAACTGATTGAAAAGAGAGCATTTCGTCACGATGAACTTTGATCCGTTGAAACAACAACTCCATCGCAACACCTCCTGGCGCATGACCGCTATTGGATTGTTGCTGGTCTGCTGGCTGACGAATGTCGGTTGGAATTTCCCTGTATTCGCTCAGGAAACGTCCCCGGAAACGGTTGCTGTCGTTGAACCCCATGCCGACAATCACGCTGCCGACGAACCGCACGGCGATCACGCGGCAGGACATGCCAGTATCGTTGCCCCACTGCTGGCGGCACTCATTCTGATTCTCTTCTCCGCGAAACTTTCAGGGGATCTGTTCGAACGGATCGGGCTCCCCGCGGTTCTGGGAGAACTGACGGTCGGCGTGCTTCTGGGAAACATCGCCTTTCTGACCGGCTGGACTGGTCTTGAATTTCTTCACGCTCCCCCGGAAGGAGTCCCGGCCGATCCCTACACCACTGGAGCCGCATTGAAAATATTGGCGGAGATCGGTGTCATTCTTCTGTTGTTTGAAGTGGGACTCGAGTCCACCGTCAGCGGAATGATGAAAGTCGGAGCCTCTTCGTTTGTTGTCGCAATACTTGGTGTCGTCGTTCCAATTCTGCTCGGCCTGGGCGTCGGCTGGCTGTTGTTGTATGACCATCCCTGGCAAGTCTGGCTTTTCCTCGGAGCCACGCTCTGCGCGACCAGTGTCGGCATCACCGCACGGGTGCTGGTTGATCTCGGTCGCAGCCAGCAGCGGGAATCCCAGATCATTCTCGGAGCCGCGGTCATTGATGACGTTCTGGGGCTGATTGTCCTGGCGATTGTCGCAGGGATTATTCAGAAAGGGTCCGACTTCGACACCATGAGTCTGGTGAGCATTATCGTCTATGCGGTGGGATTCCTGATTGGAGCCGTCCTGCTTGGAAACCGATTCGTCCTTCGCCCCATCTTCAAACTGGCGAACTTCCTGAATGGTCATGGCTTACTTGTCACGACCTCACTGGTCGTCTGTTTCGGGTTTGCTTACCTGGCCAGTCTGGTCGGTCTGGCTCCGATCGTGGGAGCGTTCGCCGCCGGATTGATTCTGGAAAGAATCACCTATCAGGATCTGGCGACCAAAGAAAAAATCGAACTGGAAGTCGCCATCCGTCCACTCACGGCGTTACTGGTCCCCATCTTCTTCGTGCAGATGGGGATCATGGTCGACCTGAGCAGTTTCACCGACCCCAACGTCTGGCTCCTCGCTGGCGCCATTACGGTGGCCGCCATCATCGGAAAACAGGTCTGTTCACTGGGCGTGCTGGAGAAGGGACTTGATCGGCTTTCGGTGGGACTGGGAATGATCCCCCGAGGAGAAGTCGGTTTGATCTTCGCTGGAGTCGGCGCCGGTCTGATGATCAATGGAGAGAAAGTCGTCAGCCCTGAAGTTTATTCCGCCATTGTCGTCATGGTCATTCTGACGACCATGGTGACCCCTCCGTTATTAAAATGGTCGATGAACCGCAAACAAACACTGGAAGATGTCTGATGACATTACTTCCAAGTCTATTCACATCGAAGCAAGGGGTCAGGATTCAGGGGCCGGGGATCAGAAAAAGGCTGGAAATTCATGCCATTTCCTACTCACCACCCACTATCCACTACCCACTTCTCTCCTATTCATATCAAACTTGGAAGTACTGGATGAGCACTTTACCTCCCTGTCCTGAATGCAAGTCCGAATTCACCTATGAAGATCGAACACTGCTCGTCTGCCCCGAATGCGGTCACGAATGGAGTGCCACCGAAACGAGCGCCGGCAATGAAGAACGCGTCTGGAAAGATGCCAACGGCAACATACTCAATAACGGTGACTCCGTCCTGGTGATCAAAGATCTCAAGGTGAAAGGAGCCTCATCCGTTTTGAAATCAGGCACCAAGGTGAAGAACATCCGCCTGATCGAAGGAGACCACGACATTGACTGCAAAATCGACGGCTTTGGGGCGATGCAACTGAAGTCTGAATTTGTCAAGAAAGTCTGACACCGGCTTTCATACTGTGACAGTACTTCCAAGTCTATTCACATCGAAGCAAGGGGTCAGGATTCAGGGGCCAGGGATCAGAAAAAGGCTGGAAATTCATGCCATTTCCTATCCACCACCCACCACCCACTTCTCTCCTATTCAGATCAAACTTGGAAGTACTGTGTGATCATGTGAAGGAGAAGAGACTCGGGGTGCAGTCGCCGATTTGAGGAGACTGCACTCATTGTTGACTCAAATTACTTCACGGTCGGCGGGAACTCGCAGAGTGGTTTGCCATCGGCTGCGTTCCAGACGCGCAGCACACCATCTTCCCCTCCCCCGATGATGACACTTCCATCCGCTGGGACGGCAGATGCGTGCAGAAAGGCTGGCAGGTTCGCAATCGAGCGGACTTGTCCCCCCTGATCGGTCACCACGCGAATCATCTGATCACCAGAAGAGGTTGCGATATTGATCGTCGCTCCCAGAAAACGGGCGGAGGTCACTTCTTTATTCCAGCCTTCAATTTTTTTGATCCGTTCACCGATCTGCATGTCCCAGATCAGTACGGCACCGTCTGAGCCGGCGCTGGCGACCATTCGGCCATCCGCCCGAAATGAAACCCCCAAAGCATGATGCGTGTGTCCCTCGAAGAGATGGGTCATCTTGCCGGTGGCAACATCTGTCACTTTGACGAGTTTGTCGGAGGCTCCCGAGGCCAGTCGCGTCCCATCCTGGGAGAATTCGAGACAAAGCACGGCATCGGTATGCAGGTCGTTCCATTCCGCGACCCGCTTTCCTGTTTCCACTTCCCACAGACTGATCTCACCGGTCCGGGAGGGTTCTCCGCCGCCGACTGCCAGTGTTTTGCCGTCTGGACTGAATCGCACGGTATTCACCTGATCTGCAAAAGCCGCAGGCTGGTCGGCTCCTCCGAGAACCCGTTCGAGGATCCAGTGGGCATCTGTTCGCAATCGTGTTGTCTGGCCATCTGACCGGCCATATGTCTGGCTCGTCAGAAATTCACCAGAGACAGGAGACACAATGACAGCCGAGGCAATCGGGGCAGGTGTCGCTTCGTCATGACCAGGGACATGCACGATCGGATTGCCGGAAGCCATTCCCCAGACTCGTTGTTCACCATTGTCATAGACGGCGGCCACGGTGAGGGAATCGACGGAAAAGGAGACCGCGACAGGACGTTGCTGACGCGCAGACTGGGCTTTCTGAAGTTCAGCCAGTTCCGCTTTCGCCTGTTCGACCGCTTTGGTTGCAACGGCATTGGCTTCCTTGGTCTGAGTGAGAAGTTCTGTGTTTCGCATCTGTCCGGCAGTGGCAACTTCGATTTCACCGGTCGCATCATTCAGATGATTCTCGTAAGTCTGAGAATCTTTTTTCGCCGCGGATTCCTTTTCATTGGCCTTGGTCAGTTTATCCTGTTCGGCCTTCAATTGCTTATCGAGTTCGGGATCGGTTTTCCCTTCCTCCAGCATCGCAATCTTGGCGGAAATTCCGTCAATCGCCGCTTGAACGGCCTCTCGCTCGGTGACTGCTGTTTCCAGGGCTTTCCGCTTGTCAGGCAGAACCTTGTTGGCATTCTCGATGGTTTCGTTCGCCTTTTTTAGAACTTCATCCAGCGACTTATTGGCAGCCGTGAGACGTGTCTCTTCCTTCTTCTGGTAGTCGAGTTCGAGAGACTGTGCGGCAAGTCTCCAGTTGACGGCGGCGGTTCGATTCCGGGAGTCGAGGTCTTCTTTCAGATCAATGAGAGACTTCCCTGACAAAATCTCCCAGACCCGAACAATTCCGTCACCACACCCGGCGGCAACCAGTTTGCCGTCTGGAGAAGTCGCGAACGTAACTCCTCCCGGAATGGTGAAGGTCTTTGCCAGAGCCCCGTCCGACAACTGCCAGACAAAGACCTCTCCACTTTTTCCACCAGCAAGCAACCGGCTCCCGTCATTCAAGCGGTGCAGAGAAACGATGTCGGCACCGGCTCCTGCCAGTTCTTTGGGTGCGGCCAGTTCGGCATCCGGAGAGGGAGGGAGAGTCCAGACCCGAACGATCTTGTCTGCTCCGGCTGCGGCCAGAGATTTCCCATCCGGCAGCCAGGCAATTGCCGCCACCGGATGAGGCGAGGTGATTACTGCGGTTCTGGTGCCTGAAGAAAGATTCCAGACGGCCAGTTCTCCAGCTGCGGCAACAGCAACCGACTCTCCGTCCGGTGAGACGCTTAAATGTTTGGCCTCTTTAAGAAGATCAGGAATAGTCTTGCTTGTTTTCCCTGAGGCCACATCGACAATGTGTAACGTTCCCTGTTGATCGATCGCCAGATGATTTTTTCCGTCCGACGACAGACTGCTGGCAACCATGTTGGGGAGAGAGAATTTCTCCAGTGGGGTGACAGCCTGCCGGTCCTGATGCCAGATTTTTACTTCGCGAAATCCGGCCGAGGCCAGTCGTGTTCCATCCGGACTGAAGGCAACACCTTGAACCACACCCTCATGGCTTCGTGCCGATTGCGGCGAAGACTGAAGGGGAGAAAGCGTGGCGTCAATGAGAAGTGTTGAGAACTGTCTGGTACTCAAATCGTAAATGGCGATCTGATTTCCTCGACCACACGCTCCCCAGCGTCCATCCTGTGTGATGTCGACTCCATAAATGGGATGCACGCCCGCCGGAAGTGAACGCCATTGAATCTTTTCCACTTCGCGAACGGAATCTTTCGCCCCAGCGTTGATCCAGTCGGCCAGAACTTTCAGTTCGGCAGGAGTCAGCTTCTTCGCCCCGACGGTATTTCCTTCCGGGGGCATCACGTAATCCCCTTCGTGAATGGAAGCGAGATAGACGAGACTCTCTGCCGATTTCCCTGGGACGACTCCGTCGCCGGAATCTCCGCCAGTCCGAACGAATTCCGGAGACTCCAGATTCAGTGCCCCTTCTGTGGTCTTCTTGTTATGACAGGCAAGACAGTTGGACTTCAGAATCGGGAGGACGTCCCGATAGAAATCGACATCCGCCTGTGTTGCTGATCCGGAACACAGAAACAGCGACAACAACATCCCGGTTCGGATCACACGACTCATTTGCTCTCCGCGGCGTTCACCTGAATACGGATTGGCTCTGACACGACAATATCAACGATTTCTTTGGGAGCGGCCGCGGCGGTGACCGCTTTCAGACGTTTGTCGATCTCCGCTCTTTGGGTCTGAGCCTGCTTCAGCTTTTCCTCCGCCTGTTTGGCGGTTTCTGCTGTTGCGGCCTTGTTTTCATCCGCGGCAGACTGAGCCGTTGCCGCCGCTGCTTTTGAGGCTTCGGTCAGCTTCGTGATTTCTTCATCCTGCAGACGCAGTTCTTCTGTCGCCTTCTCAACGGCAGGAACGTTGTAGCGATACTTCGTGACCAGTCCTCCATACATGGCGAAAACATGTTCACCAGGAGGAAGCTTTAACTCTCCAAGATCGACTGGCAAGTCGACAGTCGGGCTGTTCAACGGGACATTCAACGGTTTGACTTTTTCATAACCGGCTCCAGTCGGTTTCAGCGTCAATGCCCCGGAGAACTCTCCGCGCCAAGTCAATTTCATTGGGATCGTCAACTTGTCGGTCGGACCCGCGACGATCACTTCGGGATTTGCCGGAGCGATTGTTAATGGAGCCGCTTCCTCTGACGTGATGGAGACCGCGACATCGGCCATCAGCCGAGGATTGGGAATCTCGGCCTGACTGTTCACAACCGCCCAGGCCATCGACGCCAGACGGCTTTCATGGGTCACCGTCTTGTCACCAATCTGGGCACGACCAAAGATCTTCGGAGAACCTGTAACTGTTGGTCCCCCTTCCACTGCGCTGATCAGCAGAATGCCTCGGCTTTGTCCGGCAGGCATTTTCAGACCGGTGGCACTCATGCCGACCGGAAGTTCTTCCATACTGATTTCAATTGGTCCGTCGAACCCATCCTTGCGGATCGCAACCACTTCGAAAATCATGGTGCCGCCGGATCGCAGTGCAATCGGCTTGGAAAGGGAATTTCGATCGCCGTTCCTTAATTCCATATGCAACGCCCAGGTCGCCAGCGAGAAATCGGGTTCTGCCTGACGAATGATGAGCCGGTAGACACAGCGCGGGTCTCGGCGTGTTCCCCCGAACAGGTCTCGCACCTGCACTCGATAGGTTCCGTCTTCCTTGATGTCGATCTTGCCGAGTGCATCCGAAGTACCGACGTTATACGGAGGACCGCTATAGGAGTACCCGTTTGATGAGACCTTCACCGGGCTGGCAATATCGTTGAATTCCGCGACGTCGACAGTGTTCTCAACGTCCCCTTTCTTGACGACCTGTTGAACAACAACAAACGGATTTGTCGGAAGTCCGAATCGTTCTGAAACGACTTCCACCCACCACACTTCTCCCTTCTTGGCGGTGAACTCATAGGTGTCCACATCCGCTGCCGGGAAGAAGGCTCCGGCAATATCACACGGGAGCGTGATTTTCTGGGCATCTGTCGGGCGATTATTCGGCTCGACTTCCGTCACCGATGCCGGTTGAGAAACAATGCTCGGCACGGAAATCATGTTCACGTTCTGAGTCGACGGGTGCCGCGTAATTGGAGCGGACTCCGGCAATGTCTGTGTCACCAGTCGATAGTAAGATTCCGGGCCTCCTTCAAAAGTGAGTCCCTGAACTTTGATGATGTATTTTCCCGCTTTGGGAATGGTGTAATCGAGCAGACCATGACGACGATCTGCGACAAGGTCCCGTCCCTGTTCATCAGCGATCATCAGGACCGGTTTCAACTTCGAATCGATCCCCAGAGCGGCACATTCAACAACCAGACGGGTCGGCTGATCGAATGACATTGAGTAGTAGTCAATCGCTCTCGCAGTTGTATGAGCATTGCAGACGGAGTTCGCATCGATTTCCATCGCCGTCTGCAACGTGGTGTTCGGTTTGGTTCGCATCACTTCCGGCAATGTTCCAACCGAGAACGCTCGTGAAGCCGAGATTCCAAGACGTGTCATGAGACGTGCCTCGTAAACTCCCGTCGGAGTTTCAGGAGCGATCTTCACGAGGAACTGATTCGGTTTCACGACTCCCTGATCATCTGTCAGAGGGACGGCTGTGATGCGTGCGTCCGAGAAAAGGAGATCGGTGACACCGTCCAGATTTTCTCCATTGATGGTGACCGGAATCTCCGTACCTGCTTTTCCTCCCATCGGCGCGACGGTCAGTATGCGTGGGGCCGGAAGACAGACCGCCTGAGCCGATGCGACGGCCGACCAGCCCGCTGTCGTGATTCCAAGGAGGGCGCACGTGGCGTATCTGAATAAGATCATCTGTTTCACCTGATTAGATGAAATTCGAAAGCAAAAATCCAAAACAAATTCGAAACACAAAATTCAAAACGAGATGGATGAGCCGTGAAGTAGGCCGAAACTGGAAGTGTTTTGAATTTTTGATTTTGAATTTGTTTTGAATTTCCCTCATTCGAATTTCGAATTTCCTGACAGACCGATTTCGTTTACTTGTTTTTGGCGAATTCTCAGTGATTAAACCGGAACTCTTTTGTATTGATCAGAGCCCAGAGCAAATCTTCGTATCCCTTACGCAACGAGAGCTTAGGGTCCAATGGCTTTCCGTTGTCATCCATTCGGGTCTTGGCCAGATAGGATTCGGCCACCTGGATTTCTTCTGGTTTTGGTCCTCGGGAAAAAAGAGCCAGATATAAATGTCGGACATTGGCTTCAACTGGCTGGTCGTTCGTAGAGAGTTTGAAAGCCTGTCCCTGATTGGCCGACATTTTTCCTAAAATTTCCTGGCTGTTCATCAAGTGCAGACTTTGTGAAAGACTGGAACTATCCACTCGTTCGCACTCGCAGACACTTGCCCCACCCGGTCGGCCAAACACATTCAGAAAGTAGACTGTCCGGCTGTAGCTGTTGTCCGGCAGAGAAACAGCACGGGTTCCAGCGGGCATGTCTGCAAAGTTGGTTGTCCCCCCCGTGACCTGATCAATGCTGTCCAGCAGGACTTCGGCCGTCAGATGTCGGGGGTAATACCGAGAGTAGTTCTGTTCATCGATCACGTTATGTGCGTTCGGCACAGAGCTGAGTTGATACGTTTTCGACTGCGTGATCACACGTACCAGTTCCTTGAGATCATATCCACTCTTCACAAAATGCTGAGCAAGTGCGTCCAGCAGTTCCGGATTCGAAGGAGGATTGGTGTCACGAATATCATCTTCCGGATCGATCAGTCCCCGTTTGAAGAAGTGTTTCCAATACCGGTTCACCAGAGCTTTGGCAAAGAACGGGTTGTCTGGCTCACTCATCCAGTTGGCGAGATACAGTCGAGGATCTTCGTCCGGAAGAATGTCGAACGGAGGAGCCCCCAGCGCGGCAGGAGTGACTTTCTGTCTGGTCTTCTTGTTCTCGGAAGTCGCAAGTCCCCGTTTGTGGAAGATAATATCTTCATCCGGAGTGGCCGTCGGGGTCCGCCCGATCTGCGAGAAGAAGGCGCCAAAACGATAATAGTCGTCCTGGCTCCAGCGTTCGAACGGGTGGTGATGACACTGGGCACATTGCATCCGGACCCCAAGGAAGAGTTGGGCAATATCTTCCAGTTGAGCTTCCGGCTGCTTGACCCGTTTGTACCAGGCGACCGGAGGATTACCGACGACATCGCCGGTGGCTCCGAGCAGTTCGGTGACAATGTCGTTGTACGGCTTGTTCTCCAGCAGACTGTCCCGGAGCCAGGAGTGAAACGCGAAGTTGGACGTCTTGTCACTGGCGGCGTCACGTCGATTCTTCAGCAATGCTCCCCATTTGTTCGCGAAGTAATCCGCATAGCCGGGGCCGCTGAGTAAGGTGTCAATCAGCAGGTCACGTTTGTCGGGATTCGTGTCGGCAAGGAACGCTTCAGTCTCTTCGACCGTGGGAAGTTGCCCCGCGATATCAACGGACGCACGACGCAGGAATGTGGCATCATCACACACCTCGGACGGAGGAATGCCGAGTCGTTTCAGATTGGAGAAGACCAGCTCGTCGATGAAATTCTTCGATGCCGGCAGGTTCTCAACAGGAGCCCCTAACGGAATGCTTGCGGTGAAGACATTCACGACCCCCTGATACCGGACCATGATGACCACATTACCGGGGATATCGGAAATCTTGACCAGTCCGGTCTCATTCACATCCGCCATACTTTTGTGATTCGGCTCAAACAACGCCATTGAAGTGACGTCGCGCTGCGAACCGTCTGAAAACCGGGCCAGCACTTTCAGCTGTTGCTCGGTATGAGGCTTCATGATCGCCTGCTTCGGCTCCACGTTGATCGATTCCAGTTTCGCATCGGCATCGGAACCGTAATACATTCCTTCCGTGATCCACTGGACAACGCGCTGATAGCTTTCTGAATTGATATCAATCCGTTTGCCTCCGGTGTGAGGCACGGTGTTGGTCGCTTTTGTCAGCAGCAGGCTCTGTTCCGGAGCGAGCGGAGAAATCCGGCGTCCGCGCGATTCCTTGACGATATGTTCGTAATCTTCTGCAGCTTCAAATCCGAGCAGAGAGAGTCGGAAACCGTTTTGACCGTTCCCGGCTTTCGCGTGACAGGGACCGGCATTACACCCCGACTTGGTCAGAATCGGCGAGATGTCGTTGATGAAGCTTAAACGGGACGATTGTCCTGTCGAAGCGGAGGGCTCATCTGCCAGAACGGTTTGTTCAAGACTGGAAAAGCAGACGAGACCCATAGCGACGACAATCAAAAGATGTCGTCGTTTCATGTCGTCACCTGCCGGGCAAGTTCTGGAATCGGTTTGCCGTTATCAACGATCGGCGTCGGTCGACCGTTGAGGTCTTCAATCATGATATGACCGGAGTCGATTCCCAGATGGTTATATAATGTCGCCAGGAAATCACCGGGACCGTAACGCCGTTCCACAACATCTTCACCACGTCGGTCTGTCGCTCCGATCACCTGACCGGTGCGAATTCCGCCACCTGCCCAGATATTGGTGAAAGCGCGCGGCCAGTGATCGCGGCCGGGTTGCATTGTTCCGGTGGCTGCACTGGCATTCCCGGCTCCGGTACTGCGATCGTAGTTGATCTTCGGAGTTCGACCGAATTCACTGGTGATACAGACGAGAACCTTCTGATCGAGTCCGCGAGAATAGATGTCTTCAATCAGAGCGGTACAAGCCTGATCATAGGCATCCGCCCGAAATCGCATCGCTTCGAAGACGTGATGATTCACGGCATGATCGTCCCAGTTTCCGACGCGACCGCATAACGGTCCACTCAGCATACTGGTCACCACTTCAACACCTGCCTCGACGAGACGACGGGCCAGTAGAAGCTGCTGTCCCCAGCGATTGCGACCATATCGATCACGAGTCGCGTCGTCTTCCTGACTCAGATCAAATGCTTCACGAGCCTTTGGATTGGTCAGCAGTGACATCGCCTGAGACTCGAATTCGTCGAGAGCGTTTAGCTCCTGTGCCCGATCGAAGTTTCGTTCCAGCAGGTCGAGACTTTCCCGCAAGGCGACCCGATCACCGAGTCGTGCCGCTTCACTGGCATTGGACAGGCCGACATTCGGGACATTGAAGTTCGGTAGATTCGGATCATTCGACACAGAGAACGGCATGAAAGCGTTCCCCAGATAGGCCGGTCCGTTGTACTCCAGCGGAGGATTCACACCGATGTAATTCGGCAAGGGATTATTGCGGTTCCCTTCTTTCGCCCGCAGGTAGGCCGCAACCGACATCCAGTCCGGCAACTTTGGTTTGGGCTTGTCCCGGGTATCAGGGTCGCCGGAGAGCAATTGCATCGATCCGGCGGGATGCCCTCCCGCAGACTGGGACATTGATCGGAGAACGGCAAACTTGTCCGCGATGGCAGCATGTCGCGGAATGACTTCAGTGAATGTTGTTCCTGGAACAGCCGTTGAAATCGTCTTGAACGGGCCGCGATATTCACTGCCGCTATTTGGCTTCGGGTCGAAGGTATCGACGTGTGAAAGTCCACCGGGTAACCAGACCATGATCACAGAGGTCTTTTCCCGAGGAGTTTTAACAGCCGATTCTGCTTGCAGGCGAAGCAATCCCGGCAAACTGAGACTGGCAAAACCGGCCAGACCAGCACTCATGAATTCCCGACGGCCGAGAGAACCGGACAATCCCGCAGAAAGCGGGCCTCGACAGCGTGGCGAGGTAGGACGCGGCATCACAACTCCTCCTGTTGCGTTTACAAGGGAAACGCTGAATTTGCGTTCTTGTAAAACAAGGTGAGACAGGGTGTCTTGCAGGCACTTCGTGAAGAAGTTCAGGAAGAACCTCTTCGTGGTTGGTAATGTGATTTATCGTCACTATCTCAAAGGCCGGAACAGAAGAGACGACGACAATGAATCAAAAGTTACAAATTTCTTCGACCGCAGTCGTATTGTAATCTTCTGATCCATTGGATTCCACTACTTTAGAGACGGGAATCTTTGCAATGAGAGGGTAGATAAAAGCAACACTCAATGCATGCGAGGTAACCTGAAATAGACAGTTTGCGTACGAATGGATCACAAGCGAGCAAGCGTCCTCTCGGACACGAATCTCAGACCGATTCGATTTCAACCCCGCAGCCGAACGACTGCCCCATCCAGCGCAGCCAGTGATCCGCAAGAACAATCGCCACCATGGCTTCGGCGACCGGGACGAATCGTGGAAGGAGACAGGGATCGTGCCGCCCTTTTGTGACCACTGTTGCAGGTTCTCCAAAACGATCAACGGTTTCCTGTTGAAGCGGCAGACTGCTGGTCGGCTTCACAGCGGCTCGCAAGACCAGCGGCATGCCGGTGGTGATTCCCCCGAGCATTCCACCGTGCCGGTTGGAAAGAGTGGAGATCTCTTTTTCCCCTTCCTCCGTGGGGCGACTGGTGAACAGATCGTTGTTCTGGCTTCCCCGCATTGTCACGCATCCGAAACCGATGCCATATTCGACTCCGAGAACCGCAGGGATGCTGAACAGGGCTTTTGCGAGATCGGCCTTGATCTTGTCGAACACCGGCTCACCCAGGCCGGGGGGGACATTCGAGGCGACCACATGAGCGGCTCCTCCGATGGAATCCAACTCCTTACGGCATTGATCGATCAGAGAAATCATCCGCTCCCCTGCTCCGTAATCAGGGCAGCGCACAATGTTTGGCTCACCGTCGGGAAGGAATTCCACCTGATCGAGAGTCACCTGTTCCGGGTGAGGAATGTCTGCGACAACGTCACCCACTTGAGAAACAAACCCGACAACCTCTCCACCAAAAGCCTGTTTGATCAGCTTCTTCGCGACCACACCTGCCGCCACTCGAGCGGTGGTTTCCCGCGCGCTGGCCCGGCCTCCTCCTCTGTAATCGCGGAAACCATATTTGGCGTCATAACTGAAATCAGCATGCCCCGGGCGATACAGGTCTTTGATGTTCCCGTAATCTTTGCTGCGCTGGTCTTCGTTACGAATGAGAATCGCGAGACTGGTTCCGGTCGTCTCCCCTTCAAAGACTCCTGCCAGGATTTCCGGGGTGTCCGATTCATTCCGTTGAGTGACGATTTTACTTTGACCGGGGCGACGGCGATTCAAATCCACCAGCAAATCATCGACCGACAACGGAATCCCGGAAGGAACTCCGTCGATAATCACCACATTCCCCGGGCCGTGACTTTCGCCAGCCGTGGTGATGCGAAACGCCTGTCCGAATGAATTGCCTGCCATTTGAGTACAATAACCGTTCACAAGGGATTGCTGATCGTCGACGCCGTGTCGTCATCCTCAATGATAAAGCAGACAAGAGCTTCCGGAAATCCTTCAAGAGCCTCGTTTATGAGGGAATCAGGAATCTGTCGACCGGGCCAATGCATTGAGTAATCCCCGAACTTTATGCAGCGTTTCCTGATATTCCTCCTCAGGATGCGATTGGGCAACAATTCCTCCTCCGGCTGGAAGTGACAGCCATCCGTGACGTTGCGTCATCGTGCGGATCAGAATACTGCTGTCGGCGGTGCCATCGAATCCGGAATAGAACAGGCTTCCGCAATAGGCTCCGCGTGCCACCTGTTCGATCTCGGTAATGATTTCCATCGCCCGGATTTTTGGGGCACCGGTAATCGATCCTCCCGGAAACGTCGCCTGAAGCAGATCCCAGAAGGAAAAGCCTGGACGAAGCTGACCACGCACCTCGGACACAAGATGCGAGACGGTTTCGTATGCCTCGACCAGACACAATTCCGGAACCCGAATCGAGCCAGGCAGACAGACTCTCGAAAAATCGTTCCGCAACAGGTCGACGATCATCACATTCTCGGCACGATCTTTCTCGCTCTCCCGCAACTCATCCCGACTGAACAGGTCCGCTTCCGGGATGTGACGCCGTTGCCGTGTCCCTTTAATCGGCCGAGTAGAGACAATGTCTCCCTGCTTCTGAACAAATCGCTCTGGAGACGAGGAGAGAATCGCCCAGTCGTCATGTGTAAAGAATCCCGCAAACGGAGCCGGGTTCTGCTTCCTCAGGGAGATGTACTGTTCGATCGGATTGATCGCGGCCGGAATGAAGAGTTGTTGCGAAAGGTTCGCCTGAAAGATTTCTCCGGCATAAATCTCGTCAATGACCCGTTGTACTGCGGTGAGATAGCCGCCATGGTCAAAACGACTTTGCAGGTCCGGCAAAAACGGGAGAGGGTGAAGCGGCATCTCCGGTGGAAACAGATTGGCAGCGTCGCGTGAATTCCAGTCATCGTGTGACGTTGAACTTTTGTGACCGGCCGCACGAGTGAGTGCCGCCTGAATTTCTCGACACTGCGTTTCCGCGCGTGCCAGCCGGATCATTTCCTTCTCTTCCGGAAAGCCCTGCCCGATGAACCAGCATCGCCCACGATCATGATCCCAGGCAAGTGTCCAGTCATAAACACCGATCACCGCACCGGGGAGTTGAAACGGATTCCATTTGGGAACCGGAAGACGTTCGAAGCAATGCCCTAACTCATATGTTAAGACTCCGGCGGCTCCTCCCTGGAATGGAGGGAGATCGGGAATGGTCGTCGCCGGGAATGAATTTAGTATCTCATTAACACGAGAGAACGGATAACTTCCATATTCATTCGACTCTTCAAACAGCTCAAAAGGATCAGCCGTCAGGAATGAATAGCGTCCTAAACCGGATCGCTGAAGTGAACTGTCGAGCAGCAAGAGATTCGGCCATTCCGCGAGCGCACGCAGCGCCAGCTCGATCGGTGGCGAAGGAATCAACTCCTGAACATAAGGAAGCGGAATCACGATTTCTCTCCCTGTTCCGGCTTCTTTCTTTTACGACGTTCATGAGCACTCGGCTCAGGAATGGTCAGAAATCCCCATTGCAGGGATTCATCCTGTCGATACTGTTTTCCTAATGTCATCGCTGTGACGGCTTTGGAAAGTTCATAACCTAAATAAAAAGCATGTTCCGTATCCATTCTGGAAGCGTCCGCAGAGAACTGGTCGAACAGTTCATAGGCATCCTGTCCCCGCCAGTAACCATCCCGGTTCATGACATGGATTTCGCCCCGTTCGACAAAGATTCGATAGTTTGGGTCTTTTAATTGCGATGATAATTGTTGAAGAGCATCATCCCCTAATTTCGAAACACGGGGGTCACGTAGCATGACCAGTTCTTCACTCAATCTCTTAGGAGGGGTTTTCTTGTCGAGAGCATGTTTGACAAGTCGTCGTGCCCGGTCAAACTCGGCAATCGCGGTTCGACACCAGTTCACGACCTGTGTTGTTAATACGCTATGAATCTGAAATTCCTGACAATACGCTGCAAGCAGAAAATTCAGCCCTGCGCTATCCACGTCGGATAGCTCTGTCACATTCCCGATTCCCATCATGATGGGGGTAACGTTGTCACGCTGTCGGGTTTGTTGATAACGCCCCAGGGATGCGGCGAATCCAAACCCGATCGGTTCCAGAATGGGATCGAGTCGATAAGAACAGTTTCTTTCTTTCAGGATGGCGGCAGCTTCCCACATCGTTTCCTGTTGCGAAGGATCATCAGGAATCACGACGAATTCCACTCCCAGGCCGGCGGCCCATTCGGCGTTTCCCCGGTTGCAACTGAGAACCAGTTCCGCTCCCGCCGCGACAGCCTGTTCCACTTCCGTCGGATCAAAGCTATCGACCGAAACGCGGCAACCGACATCCAGCAACCGGCGTACTGCATCGCCAATCCCTGTCCACTGACTGCCGGGAATGCAGCCGACATCAATCAGATCCGCTCCGGCATCTTTCAGTTCCAGAGCCTGACGCACAAGATCATAGTCACTCATCTGGGGAGCATGGTTGAGTTCCCCGAGAATCTGAATGTCATATTGCGACAGGTCGGGAGGAGGGCGATGTTCACTTCCTAAGAAGACCCCTAAATCACGAATATCTTTAGGACCACGAACGAACGGGATTCCGAATGCTTCTTCCAGAACATTTAAGTCCCCCTGGCACCAGCCCGGCAGGATGACCCGGTCGAATTGTTCTGTGATTGTCAACTTCCGTTTGAGCCAGTCGACATGAAGTAACGCAGCAACCGTAATTCCAACGACCTGAATGTCGTATTGGAACCCGGTTTTCTGACTCACTTCTGCAATCACCTGCCGAGCCAGACCTTCCGCCAGGCGGCCTGTTACGAACAGAAGCCGTTGCGGGGGGGCGGATGACGTGGAAATTTCGGTCACAGGAATTCGGAGTCAGGAAATGGAGGTATGCCCCTTGTTCCCAAGCTCCAGCTTGGGAACACACTCGACGCCAAGCTCTGCTTGGCAACTCAACGGCCAGCCCTTGTTTGTCGTCTTCATAAGGGAGAGCAAGGTTTGTAACTGCTGTTTTCTTTAATACAAACGCAAAGCAGAGCTTCGGGATGAGTGCGTTCCCAAGCAGGAGCTTGGGAACGAGGAGTCAGGCTGATCCCGTATTTCCTAATTCCTACCTCCTAATTCCTAACCCCTCTTCATATGTTCTTTAAGTTTCTTCGGTTCTTTAATATACAACGTCAGTATTGCTAAATCGGCCGGCGTAATGCCGCTGATTCTTCCGGCCTGTCCTAAATCTGCCGGACGAACCCGGGAGAATTTATCTTTTGCTTCTGATCTGAGTTGGGGAACCGTTTTGAAATCAAATGTTGCCGGAATTTTGAGGGACTGTGTTTTCACCTGTCGGTCGACATCCATCTGCTGGCGTTTCACATAACCGCTATATCGAGTTTCAATTCGAATCTGTTCCTGAGCCCGCTCGGAGATTCCCAGATTAGCGACGTCCGAGGACATTTCGCACAGATGCGTCCATTCCATCTCCGGACGACGAAGCCATTCTTCGAGTGTGGCTCCCTGATGTCGGGTCTTACGAAGCAGTCCTGTGGCCCTGGTCACTTCGTCTTCATAATGACGCCAGCGCTGCACTCGTTCAGCATCGGCTAAACCAATCTGTTCACCGACCGGAGTCAGTCGACGATCCGCATTATCCTGACGTAACAGAAGTCGATACTCCGCTCGTGATGTAAACATTCGATACGGTTCATCAACTCCCTTAGTGACAAGATCATCAATCAGCACTCCCAGATAGCCTTGTGACCGATCGAGGACGAACGGACTTTTATCATTCAGCTTTAACACCGCATTGACACCGGCAATCAGACCTTGTCCGGCGGCTTCTTCGTAACCCGTTGTTCCGTTAATCTGTCCGGCAAAATAAAGCCCGGCAACCCGTTTCGTTTCTAATGTATTATGAAGCTGAGTCGGAGGGGCGAAATCATACTCCACGGCATAGCCATAGCGCATAATCTCGGCTTTCTCAAGACCTCGGATCGAGTGAATCATCTTCTCCTGTACGTCACGGGGAAGACTGGTCGAAATCCCGTTGCAGTAGTATTCGAGAGTCTGCCGTCCTTCCGGTTCGAGAAAGATTTGATGTGATTCCTTATCGGCGAAACGAACGACTTTATCTTCAATGGAAGGACAATAACGGGGACCGGTTGACTGAATCTGACCGCTATACATCGGAGCGCGATGCAGATTCGCTCGAATCGCTTCATGAACTCCGTGATTGGTTTCCGTCAGCCAGCAGGGGAGTTGTTCCTGTTCGATCCGATCGGTCATAAATGAGAACGGTGACGGGGTTTCATCTCCCGGTTGAATCTGCAGCGTTGAGAAATCGATGGTTCGTCCGTTGATGCGTGCCGGCGTTCCGGTCTTGAATCGCTGCAGTTCAAACCCGAGGCGACGGAAACTGTCGGACAGGGTTCCGGTTGTCCCTTCTCCGGCCCGTCCGCCAACAGTTTTCGCTTCCCCGGTGTGCATGATGGCCTGCAGGAACGTTCCCGTTGTGACGATCACCGATTTGGCCTGATAGATGGCGTCTCCACGCACCCGAATTCCGGTGACGCGCGGGCGATCTTCCGGAGCGGGATCACGGATATCCACTCCAACCGGGTCCCCTTCGACCAGCAGTTCTTCGACCATTTCCTGAGCAAGAGTCAGGTTTTCCTGCTGCTCAACAATCAGCTTCATCAGGAACTGGTACGCTTTTTTATCCGCCTGAGCACGCGGACTCCACATGGCGGGGCCTTTGCCGCTGTTCAGCATCCGGAACTGAATCCCGGTGGCGTCGATACACTTCCCCATTTCCCCGCCGAGAGCATCGATTTCGCGAACGATCTGACCTTTCGCGACTCCGCCAATGGCCGGGTTGCAGCTCATCGCCCCGACCATGTCACAGTTCATGGTCAACAGCGCCGTTTTCGCTCCTAATCTGGCGGAAGCGAGCGCCGCTTCAATTCCGGCGTGCCCTGCCCCGATGACAATTACATCGAACTGGTAAAACGAAGACATTGGACGACAACAATTTCTAAACAGGCAACTTGAACGAGAAGGCTCCAAAACGGACAAAACAGGATATCAGACTCCCGTACGAACTCGCCATGCCGGGACGAAAAGTGCTCAGGGTCTTCGCTTTGTTGAAAATGGCTTGGAAAGGGGAGGCTCCCGCCGAGCCGCAACCAAAGAGATCGCCTCATCTTTCATGCGGCTCAGCAGGAGCTTCGCCCTCCCGGATCCCTGCCCATCGTGAAACAGGGGCAATTGCCTTGTTCTATTGAAATCCGCGACTTGGCACCGGGTTCGTCTTGCCACCGTCCCTGACAAAGAAGATCATAGAGAAAGCGAACGTGTGTCGTTCATTTTCCGTTTTCCGAAAGCCCTTTCCCCACGATCTTTCCAAAATATTGTCATTCATGGTTTGGTGTCGCACACTGGCTGCTGGTCTGTTGCTGCTCTCCGGAGGAATTCTCTCCGCCGGGGAACCGTTGCCGGAACTGGTGCGGCAGTTGGGACATGCCAGCTTCCAGAAACGAATCGCCGCAGAACAGGAAATCCTCAGTCGTGGTGCAGATGGATTACGACTGACCAGTGTCGGATCGCGGTCAAATGATCCGGAAATTCGACAACGGTCTCAGCGCCTGCTGACGATTTTGCAGAAGCGGGCGTTTGTCGAACAGAGAGAGCGAGTCAAAAGCGACCCTTGGACCGTCTCCCCCGAACTGGCTCCGGGCTGGGAAAACTATCAGGAACTGGTGGGTGACGGGCTGGCCGCCAGAGAGATTTATGTTCGTATGATCGAGCATGAACCCGGGCTCATGATGGCACTGGTTCTTCAGCCGGATGACTGGATGTATGAACTGGACCGCCGCTGCGCCGACCTGAGAACATTCTTCGATCGACGCTACACACAGGAATTAAATCAGGCGACGGTGGTCACCCTGCTGTTCCTGTCGATTCTGCCAGATTCCCGGCTCAGTCCGGTCACTTCCGGAACGGTGGCATCACTGATTACCGAAGGAGAATTTCGTAATACGGTTCAACGGGCCCCTGAAGATGAACAGGCGATCTATCACGCATTGTTGAGCTGTTGGATTGAGAAGTCTGGAAACTCGAGTCCCGCTTCCCGAATGCAACTGGCCGGGCAATTCCAACTCTCCGCCGGCGTGGTTCCTGCCCGGGAAATTGTGGCGAACCGTAAGGCCATGGGACAATCCCGTGCGCAGCTTCAACAGGCAATCGGGTTTCTGGCCCGATATGGAGACCTGTCTGATGTTTCTGATCTGGAAAAACTGCTTGATCAGGAACGTCTGATGGCGTTAAACATTGATCCCCCCGTACCATTCGATCCGATGGAACTCAAAGCAACTGAAGAGAAATCGGCCTTGCGTCCGACCGGAAAGAACGACAACGAACAACAGGATCTGGTGATTAACGATCTTGCTCTGCGCGCACTCGTGATTTTGACGGGACAGGATCCGCGAGACTATGGATTTCCCGCACAACGAGGAGATTCGGACAGGCGTGGAATCAGCAATTCACCGGGATTTACCAATGAGTCGGAACGTCAAAAATCGCTCGCCCGCTGGCTTTCATGGCGAACCGAACATTCGAACCGTCTGATTCAAACGATTCCCGACGCCAGTGAAGGGACCGCGTTGTAAGCGGCCATGTCGACCTGCAATTCAAGCCTGTCAGGACGAATCGCCGCACAGTGCCCGTTGACCGTATGAAATTACCCCGGCTTCTTGATTCGTGCAACGCGATGAAAATGAAGCTCGACTTCCCGGTCGACCACTCGTCGCAGTCCTTCCGCCAGACAGCGGGGTTCGTTGTCGGATTCCCCGATACGGATCACTTCTGATAATGGGGTTCCCGGTTCCACTGTAAATGTCGATTGCTGGATAATCTGATTTCCGGCATCCAGTTCCGGAACGATGAAGTGGACCGTCGCTCCATACGTCAACATCCGGTGTCCATAGGCATCCTGATACGGACGGAAACCGGGGAACGACGGCAGTAATCCGTGGTGCAGATTCAGGATTCGGCCCCCGGCATATTCCCAGCAGACACGTGGCGGGAGCACCCGCATGTAACGCCCCAACACAATATAGTCGACGTCGTACTCGTCAAAAATCTGCACCAGTTTCACATTGTCGGGATTTCCGCGGGCATCTCCGATGTTATGAAAGTCGATTCCAAACGACTCAGCAACGCCGCGACAGGCATCACGATTGCCAATGATCACCGGCACATGGGCATTCAAACGCCGGTCACGAATCTCTCGTAAAATGGCTAATGCAGGTTCCGGACGATAGGTCGTACAAATTGCGACGCGAGGCGGACGTTGATGTTCGTCCCGGGCCCAGACACGAATTGTCAGTCCCTTTAACTGACCAATCTGATGCATTCGTTCCCGAAGAACGTGAACCGGCTCTTCATCATGGGGCCATTCCAGCCGTAACAGCATCGCAAACAACTGCTCGGTATCGCGGTCATACATCTGAATTTCATGAATGTTCGCCCCCGACTGCGTCACATAATGAACGATCGGATCTGCCAGACCACGATTGTCCGGGCCAACTGCTGTGATAATGACCTGCATACTGCCTATCCATCTGTCATGTGCGAACCATTGGAGCCCCACTCATCATCAATGTCAGCAGTTTTCTGTCATCAGCCGGTTTCTTGTCAAGACATGGATTGCTGTCAGCAGAAGAGGCAGCGGGGAGAAAGTGATGCGTCCGTGATCTGGAAACTGGTCTGTTTCCAGGCAGGTTTCATGCGTAAAATGGAACAAATCAGCCACGATCTGGTCGAGACGTGAATTTGTGGAGTCGATTTGAATGCCAGTCACGACGCACAGGGCTTTGCCGCCGGAGATTGCCGACATTCAGCAGGAGATGGAAGCCATCGCCGCTGGGTACGGGCTCGACTTCTTCGAGACCATTTTCGAAATGCTCGATTATGAAGAATTGAGCATGTTCGCCGCTTATGGTGGATTTCCCGTCCGTTACCCCCACTGGCGATTCGGGGCCGAGTACGATGAACTGATGAAAAGTTATTCATACGGTCTGTCCAAGATCTATGAGATGGTGATCAATACCGATCCCTGCTATGCCTACCTGCTCTCTGCCAATGCGATCGGCGACCAGAAACTGGTGATCGCCCACGTTTACGGACATTGCGACTTCTTCAAAAACAATGCCTGGTTCTCCAAAACGAACCGGAAAATGCTCGATCAAATGGCCAATCACGCCGCGCGCGTGAATCGTTCTATCGACCGCTTTGGTTATGAAGCCGTCGAACGATTTATTGATGCCTGCCTGTCTCTGGAAAATCTCATCGACCCTCATTCCCCGTTTATTCAGCGAACACCTGATCCTCGCAAGGCAGCAGAGATCAAAAGGGAAGAAGAAACGAGGAAGCAGGAGCCGGACCGGCAACACTGGGACCAGTCGCCGGGTCGCTTCTCATCGAAGGATTATATGGAACCCTATATTAATCCTCCGGATGTTCTTCAAAAGGAACAGAAAGCACGCCGGGAACAGCAGGAAGCAAAAGAAGCATCACGCGGCTTTCCGGAACATCCGCAACGGGACGTGTTAAAGTTTTTGTTAGACTATGCTCCGCTGCGCGACTGGCAGCATGATATTCTCGCGATTGTCCGGGACGAAGCGTATTACTTTGCCCCTCAGGGACAAACGAAAATCATGAATGAAGGCTGGGCCAGTTACTGGCACTCCACCATCATGACAAAACATGGCCTGACCGATGCCGAAGTGATCGACTATGCCGACCACCATTCCGGTACGATGGCGATGAGCCCGCAACGCCTGAACCCTTATAAAATCGGGATTGAACTGTTCCGTGACATTGAAGACCGCTGGAACAAAGGGCGTTTCGGCATGGAATGGGAAGAATGCGATAGCGACGACGCCCGGCGTACCTGGGACAAGAAATCAGGACTTGGTCGTGACAAGATTTTTGAAGTTCGTCGGGTGCATAATGATCTCACATTTATCGATGCCTTCCTGACAGAAGATTTCTGTCGTCGACATAAGATGTTTTCCTTCGCTTACAACGACAGCAGCGGAAACTACGAAGTCGCCTCACGTGAGTTTAAGGACATTAAAAAGCAACTGCTGAAGAGCCTGACGAATCATGGCCGTCCGTTTATCTATGTGAAAGACGGAAATTATGCCAATCGAGGCGAACTCTATTTACAGCATGATTATCAGGGAGTGGAGTTAAAGCGGGACTATGCAAATGACACGCTTTCCAATCTGCAAATGATCTGGGGACGCCCCGTCCATATTGCCACAGTCGTTGATGACAAAGCAATCAAAATCTCTTACGACGGCCACACCCACGAACTCAGCCCGGCGTAAAGCTGTTGCTGGGGAGGGCGAGGCTCCTGCCGCGCCGCGATCAAGAGGAATGCCTTCCATGAGTTGCGGCTCGGCGGGAGCCTCGCCCTCCCGGATCGTCTTCAACATTGTGAACGCATTGATGAAAGCATCGGTGCCCCTGTTCACCTGCGACAGAACGGTTACCATGAAAGCATCGTAACCGTTCTGTTGTGTGTGGATTTGTTCAATGACTCTCTCTTCTTCCGCGTCTCATCACGATCGTCCTGCCAATCGACTGGCTCAGGAGACGAGTCCGTATCTGCTGCAACACGCTTACAATCCGGTCGACTGGTTTCCGTGGGGACCGGAAGCGTTTGAAAAAGCCAAGCAGGAAGACAAGCCGATTTTTCTCTCGATTGGCTACAGCGCCTGTCACTGGTGTCATGTGATGGAACGGGAGAGTTTTGAAAACGAGTCTATCGCGAAATTTCTGAACGAGAATTTTGTTTCCATTAAAGTCGATCGGGAGGAACGGCCAGACCTTGATCAGATTTACATGTCGGCCGTGCAGTTGATCACTCGTCGTGGGGGCTGGCCGATGTCGGTCTTTCTGACCCCGGATGCCGCTCCATTCTATGGGGGAACTTACTGGCCACCCACCTCCCGACTCGGAATGCCTGGCTTTCCGGATATTCTGCACAAGCTCAATGACTACTGGAGAACAAAACGGGACGAAGTCATCACCAGTTCTGCGGAACTGGTCAACGCTGTTTCTGACATGTCTGCTCCGGTGTTTGAAGATGTTCCTCTCGGGGAAGAAACGCTGCGTCATGCGATGCGAGAACTGATCGAATCGGCCGACCGACGGCATGGGGGATTCGGAGGGGCGCCCAAGTTTCCGCACCCAATGGATATCCGTGTCCTGCTTCGTGGATGGAAGCGATTTGGTGAGGAAGCGGCCTTGGATGTCGCGTTATTCACTCTCCGCAAAATGGCAAACGGCGGAATTTACGATCACCTCGGGGGAGGCTTTCATCGTTACTCGACGGATGCCATGTGGCTGGTGCCGCATTTCGAGAAGATGCTGTACGACAACGCCCTGCTGGTCCCGGCCTACCTTGAGGCGTACCAGATCACACAGGATCCCCAGTTCGAAACGGTGATCCGGGAAACACTTGATTACGTTCTGCGTGAAATGACTTCTCCGGAAGGGGGCTTTTACGCGACGCAAGACGCCGACAGCGAAGGAGAGGAAGGGAAATTCTTTGTCTGGTCGGAACAGGAAATCCGACAGGCACTGGGAGACCGCGAAGCCGAACTGTTCAACGATTGTTATGACGTCACTCCGCGTGGAAACTGGGAGGGTAAGACGATTCTCAATCGCCCGCGAGCGTGGGGAGAGATTGCGACCTTACATGGCATTTCCATCGACGAACTTCATCGGCGTCTGGCGATCTGTCGTCAGACGTTGTTTGAACTCCGTGGTCATCGGATTGCACCCGGTCGTGACGATAAAATTTTAACCGGCTGGAATGGGATGATGATCACCGCAATGGCGCAGGCCGGATTGATTCTCAATGAGCCCCGGTATCGCGATGCAGCCGTTCAGGCGTGTGATTTCCTGTTAGAAAATCTCTTCGACTCACAGGGCCAGCTTCTGCACAGCTATCAGAATGGGAAGGCCCGATTCACCGGGTATCTGGATGATGCCGCCTGCTTTATTGACGGACTGGTCGAAACGGCGCAGGTCTCTCGTCGCTGGGAGTTCGTGAAAGCAGCCGAACGTCTGGCAGATGACACCATTCGTCGCTTCATCGACTCGCAGGAAGGAGGATTCTTTTACACTCCGGAAGATCACGAACAGTTGATTACCCGGACGAAGGACACCCAGGATAACGCCACTCCCTCTGGAAATGGGATGCTGGCAACAGCTCTGTTCAAGCTGGGACGACTCACATCCCGCAACGACTTGGAAGAAGTGGCGATCAGGATTCTAAAATTCCTTTCGGGTCTGCTGACAGAACATCCCCGCGCCGCCGGTCAATCGATTCTGGCGCTGGACTCTTTATTGGGGCCGTTCCCGGAGATCGTCATTGCCGATGCGAACGACGGTGTTGCAGAAGAGTTCACCGATCTGGTCCGAAAGACATTTCTTCCCAACCGGTTACTGGTCGTTCAATCGGCCACAGAACCTGCCCCTTTTGAACTCTCCGCTCAGAAAGAGGGGCACACGCAATCGCTATTCTATTGCTGTGAACGGGGTCTCTGTCAGGCACCCGCCGACACCTCTCAACAGGTGACCCGAGTTCTTCAGGACCTGAGATAACGGGACTTCGCTCGGTTCTCGGATTGTAATGATCGCAGAAACATCAACACAAGCAAATACGTTGTTTCATTTTGAGCCAGAATAAAAATTTCCCAGTCACGCTTTTTTGCGTATTTTCTCAGATTTTGCTGTATTTTTACACACTTCACGATAGGTAGTATTGGTTGTTTGCGCCAATTCCTGATTATTTTTGCTTTATGACGATGAAATGTCTTTGTTCTGATGTCTATTAAGATACAACATCATCATCTGATGCAAGTTCGAGGCCGCGCTTGCTTTCGATGTCTTTTCTTGTAATCCATGGTCCTGCATCAGGGATTGCCATTTGCTGAACGGGGTCAATCATGCAATATCTTAAGATCTTCAAAACCGAGACGCTGGGAAATGTGGTCGTTGTCGCGCCGCAAGGAGAAGGAAGCTCATTTCGCTATCATGAACTCCACCTGGAAGCGAACGCAATTCGGGGAATGCTTGCCAAGTCTGATGTTCAATTGTTGGTGATTGATCTCCATGAGATGAGCTACTTCGGCTCTGAGTTTGTCGGGGCGATTGTTTCCATGCTCCGGGAAATGCGGGCCAGAGGAGGCAAGTCCTGCTTTTGTCGAGCGACACCACAGGTGCTGCAAATCCTGAAAAACATGAGCCTGTTCAAACTCTGGCCGCATTACGAGTCGCGGGAAGAAGCCATCGCCTCATTGGCGGCCCCCCCTATCCCTATGCCTCAGGTATCAAGAGTTTAGAAACGTCTTGTGCCTGGCGCCCGGTCGTTCTCTTCTCTCAAAACAGGCTGGACGACTGCCCGTTTGTTCACGTCTTGCTAGACTGTATGAGGTGTCTCATGAACGGTCTGGTTTTGAGTGAGCCGAATGGCTTCTGGTGTCGTCGATGCCCCGTAGTTTTGAAGAACTGACTCCGCAGAATTTTTCGTTTAACAGTCCACTTGGCTGGTGTCCTGCCTGTGAAGGTCTCGGAACGGAGTTGGGAACCGATCAGTCGGCGATCGTAGCGAATCCGAATCTGTCGTTACGGGAAGGGGCCATCTCAGCGTGGCCCCGCCCCGCCAGTTCTCCGATGTTCTCCGCGTTTCTGGAAGCGATCGGAAGTCAGTTCGACATCCCGCTCGATCTGCCGTGGTATCAGATCTCCGCACGACACCAGCGACTCATTCTTCAGGGAACGGGAGACCGCTGGATACCGGTGACGTTGCCAGGCGCTTCCCGTTCGATGTCGATTCAGTACAAAGGAATTTATCCCGCCATTGAAGAGGCTTCACGGGTGTCGTATCCCTATCGTGCCCGACTTCAGGACATGATGGGAGAGCGCCCCTGTTCGGTCTGTAATGGAGACCGCATCCGGGAAGATGCGGCTGCCGTTCGTCTGAACGACAAAACTCTCCCGGCACTGTGCGGATTGCCGTTGAATGAAGTTCTCGACTATCTGAAGTCTCTCAAGCTGGACAAAAACCAGAAGAAAGTGGCCGGGGATCTGCTGAACGAGGCGATTCACCGATTGTCGTTTCTCATTGACGTCGGGTTGCATTACCTGACATTGAATCGGGGAATGCCGACCCTTTCCGGGGGAGAATCACAACGCATCCGACTGGCCGGACAGATCGGTCGTGCTCTCACGGGAGTGTTGTACGTTCTCGATGAACCGACCATCGGTCTGCATCCGCGAGACAATGGACGGCTGGTTCAGGCACTGGAAAAACTGCGGGATCTCGGCAATACCGTCGTTCTGGTGGAACATGATCGAGAAGTTCTCGCTGCCGCCGACCGTCTCTACGATTTCGGCCCCGGCTCCGGTCGATTCGGGGGAAGTGTCATTGCCGAGGGGTCTCCCAAGGAACTGACAAAGCATCCCCACGGATCGTTGACGGCAGAGTATCTCTCTGGACAGAAATCGATTCCGATTCCACTGCGTCGACGGATGCAGTTGACTGATGAAGCGTCTGGTCCCGTCATCGACTTCCGGCAGATCAAAGAGGCGTACGGAGATGCTCCAGGCGGGGCATGGCTGGAGATGACAGGATGTCGACAGAACAACCTGCGTGATGTCGATCTTCGCATTCCTCTGGGAACACTCGTCTGTATCACCGGATTGTCAGGATCGGGGAAAAGTTCGCTCATTCAGGAAACACTGGCACGCGCGGTGGCACGTCATCTGCGTCGACAGGGGCCTGCACCGGGGCCGCATGATTCGTTGTCGGGAGTCGATCAGATCAGTCGAGTGATTGCTGTCGATCAGGCTCCTCTCGGGGCGACCCCTGCTTCCAATCCGGCAACCTATACCGGCGTTTTCGACCCGATTCGAGAACTCTTCAGTAAACTCCCGGAATCCAAAATCCGGGGATACAAACCGGGGCGATTCAGCTTCAATCGGGCCGGTGGTCGCTGTGAAGACTGCGAAGGACTGGGACAGAAGAAAATTGAAATGCACTTTCTCCCTGACGTCTGGGTGGAATGCGAAACCTGTCGGGGGATGCGGTACAACCTTGAAACGCTGTCGGTCAAATACAAAGGGCACTCCATTGCCGACGTGCTCAACATGTCGATTGGCCAGGCGTTGGAGGTCTTCGACAACATTCCCAAAATCCGGGCTCCGTTGGCGACTCTGGTCGCGATTGGTCTCGATTACCTGACGCTCGGTCAATCGGCAACAACATTGAGTGGTGGAGAAGCCCAACGGGTGAAACTGGCCGCAGAACTGGCCAAGCCGAACGCCGGTCGAACCCTCTATCTCCTCGACGAACCGACCACCGGTCTCCATTTCGATGACATTGCCAAACTGCTGAAAGTGCTGAACAGCCTAGTGGAACAGGGGAACACTGCTGTTGTCATCGAACACAATCTGGATGTGATCAAAACGGCTGACTGGGTGATTGATCTCGGTCCGGAAGCGGGGATTGGCGGCGGTTACATTGTCGCGATGGGAACGCCGGAAGATGTCGTGGCACAGGCGTTGTCCTATTCGTCCACAGCGTCAAAAGGAACAACGTCTCGAAAGAAATCGGCCTCTGTTTCTGTTCCGACAACCTCCACTGGTCAGCCGTTTCGAAGCTGGACGGGGGAACTGCTCGCCCCGGTTCTGGAACAGGATGAACGGCAGGAAGTGGACCTGTTCGATGTGGCCGAAGCAGCGAAGAAGAAAAAGGGAGACCTTGATATCGCCGCGGTCGGACGCCAGACCGCCGCTCCATGGCAGACCGACGGCCGGGCGTGGCACACGAGCCTGCGTCCAGCGCGAAATGGCAAATCCTGCCGCTGGGAAGGAGAGGCTCTGGCATTCGTTATTGATCAACTGGAAGAGTTCGATGGCTTGAAACCGGCCAACTGGAATGATCAGGCGAGTGTCGAAGTCACTGCGAAGAAGAAAACTGGCACCGGCTGGTTTCTGCATGCGCTCACCGGGGACGAATGGCTGCTCCATTTTTATTTCCGGGTTCCTAAAGGAACCTTCGATGAGGAAGAGCTACAACGAAAAATTCGCCTGAAGTCGGTCAATGATCTGGATGAACTCCCCATCTACAACCGGAGCGATCGGGTTCGCATCAACAAACAAAAAGGGGCCTTTCAGGAAGTGGTCATCGATGCCCACTGGCTCGAAGAAATCAACACGCCGGAATTCAAGCAGTTTCTGAAACAGGCAGTCAATGCCTATTTAGGGAAAGTGGAACAGACCGGACAGTCGCTGGAAAACCTCTCTCCGTGGAAGGTTCTCGGCAAGAAGTGGCATCTTTCGCGGAAAGGGTTCCCCTCCAGCAAACGGGTTGCCTGGTCTGCAGACGTTCTTGAAGAACTCTTCACACTGCTGGAGGGCTTCGAGAAGATCCAGCCAGACTGGGCGAACAAGACCACGGTTCCGTATCGGGTGAACGGTGATAAAGGGGCCATTGTCGAACTGGTCACCAAACGTCGGGAATCGGTTGCTTTGAATCTGCATTCCAAAACGGGGACGCATGCGCTGGGAGAAATCGCTCAACTCGGAAACCACCGGGAGATTGCCCCGTATCGGAATGGACAGGACCGCATTCAGATCGAACTGACCGCTGTCGAACAGGTGCGGGACAAGGCATTGAAACGGTTTCTTACGACATTTCTTGCCGGTCTCTGATTCATTGACGTTCACCTGGTAGACAGAACCCTGATACCGCTCCCCACAAATCAGGGAACAGGTGGCCTTGTGACCTTTGTCTCATCCCCTTGCAATTCTACTGGTACCCCGCTTTTCAAGGCTGATCAGGAGAAGAGAAGAAACCACGAATGAAACGAATCTCACGAATTTTTTGACCACTGTCCATCAGAAATTCATTCGTAAGATTCGTTCGATTCGTGGTTCTTGAATTCATGAAAACACTTCGGGATGACTTCCTCAGAAGAGTTGTTCCCCAACTTCGATGGGGAACGGTCGTGATGAGCAGAACAGAGTAAGTTGGGCACGAACTGAAAAGCTCCTCCAAGTGAACTTCTCAAAGGTTGTTGCTCATTGAGGAATGATCAGCAGTTTGTGCGCGTTCACTGGCGTTTGCGATCGTCCGAACGCCGTTGTCGGCAAGTTCTGCAGAGCGGATCGTCGAACTCACACAAAACCGTCGAGGCAACTGGACAGATTCGGCGTTCCTCGGATATTTCTCCCTCTCCGTTCAACGCACCTGTGACCGCCACGACCAACCAGTCAGGGAACATCACAGTGCCGAATGCACTCACCATCGGCAGAATATGCCGTACCCCGGTCTCCTTTGGACACACAAATATGTGAATCTGTATCACCTGCAACAACTTTTTCATTCCAACTGAATAACTTTTTGCGCCAAGCCGATAAAAGGATGAAGGAATCGTCTCGTCATGAGCGGGTTGGGTGACCTATCCAATCTGATCTGATTCCGGCTTGGCGGCGATGCTGCCATGACGTCACGGAGGAGTCTGTATGACCATGAGGGTCAAAATTGATATCCAGGCCGTCTGGGTCGAATTCAAAAAAGACCAGACGAACCAGGAACTACGAAATCGCCTGATTGAAAACTATTTCCCACTCGTCCGCTTCAATGCAGAACGAGTCTGGGCGAAGCTGCCGGATGGTGTCGATCTCAACGATCTGATTTCCGCCGGAGTCTTCGGACTGATGGACGCCATCGAAGCCTTCGATATGGAGCGCGGCGTCAAGTTCGAAACCTACTGCGTTCCCCGAATTCGTGGAGCGATGCTGGACGAGCTGCGCACGATGGACTGGGTCCCTCGTCTGGTTCGCAGCAAAGCCAGTAAGCTGGAAGCGGCCCGTAAAGAGTTGGAAGCAACTCACGGCCGTCCCCCTACCGATGTGGAACTGGCCCACAAGATGGAACTGTCACTCGATGACTTCGATAAACTGAAGTCAGAAGCGAGTGCGGTCAGTCTCGTCAGCCTGAATAAAAAATGGTACGAGACCGACAGCTACAAAGACGTCCGCGAAATCGATGTGGTCGAAGACCTTAAAGGAGAAGACCCGACTCTGGGAATCCAGAAACGGGACGTGATGAAACTCGTCACGAAAGGTCTCAACCGGAACGAACGGCTCATCATCATTCTTTATTACTATGAAGAACTGACGATGAAAGAGATCGGCCAGACACTTGGTCTTTCCGAAAGTCGTGTCAGCCAGATGCACTCCAGCATTGTGGCCCGACTCAAGGACCAGCTGAGACGAAGACGACCAGAATTCGCGTGAGCGAAAAAGTGCAGACGATTCCGTGAACAGGCTCCCGAACTGAGAGATTCGGGAGCCTGTTTTTTTGCGCGGATGCTTCAAACCGTCTGTATGGAAAATGATGGCGTGGTGGGTCTTCAGTCGCAGGATTCACTTCCAAAGAACACAGACCGCCACAAGCACAATCGGCCGTTGGCGACGACCCACCTTCACGTTGCGCGACTTTGACCCGCCCTACCATGAATCATTCTGGCTTAAGCGTTTCGCTTCTTATTACTACAGTTCAGGATTCCGTTACACCGAATGGCACTGCGGTGAGTGACTGGCGAAGGTAAAGGGGGTGTTTGGGAAAGCCCCCTTTAGTGATTCCCAAACAGTGAATCTGGCACCCTGCTCTATTGAGCATGGCGACAAGTTGCTGGTGCCGGGCGTTCAAATCTGCGTGCGTCCCCCAGCAGGCGACGGTGAGTGCGGCATCTTTGGTCATCTTTCTGATCCAGAGATCATTCCCGGGACCAACCGGGTCGTCGATCTGTTTGAGCCCTTTCGGGTCAGTGGAACGGAGGCCAAATGCGTTCAGCATCCGCATTCCTCCATAGCCCCAGGAGTGGGCATAACCAATACAGCGCCGCACGGTCGGGTCGTTTTCGACTTCGGTCGCCGTTGACGGATTCAGGCCGATGAATGCCACGATCGGTTGTCCCGGCTCCCAGACTCGCTGCAAGGTGTAACGGTAAATCTCACACGGGGAATAACGAGCCGAACTGACCCAGCCGTTGTCATGACGGTGTTCACGAAGCACAATTTCAGACATGCATTCCGCTTTCAACACTTCTTCCGGAACAGACTTCAGAACGGAGTCGATTCACCACCGGTTGCAACACTTCATGCGGGAACAGGCAAGTCGGGAACTCACGGCTTTTGAGAATTCCGTTGGCCTGATGTTGTGCTGTCTTCCGTGCCAGCAGCGATTCCGTTTCTTCAATCTGCTCTCCGGCGAGCCGTTCGAGTTCCTGCTGATTCTGTTTCAACTGGAGATACCGCTGTCGATTCGCTCCCCGTAATGCGCGGCGCTCACGACGAGAAAGTTCTTCTTCCCGTTGTCGGCGAGCTTCGGCAATAAGTTGGATTTGCGACTGCTGCAATGCGGTCAATTCCGGTGTTGTTTCGCCACACGGCCCGTCGATCTGGAGTTTGCGAATCGTTGTTCGCAGCGTGGCCAAATCCTGTGACGTGACCGGAAAGGGATCCAGTGGTAATCGAATCGTTGCCGTGAGTGTCAGAAATCCCGGTGGAGTGAATCCGAAGAAGTTCTGAATCATTCGATCGGTGATTTCATCGTACTTCGCCCCGCCGATTCCATGAACGAACAGGTCCGACAGGCACAATCTCGCGAACAAAGTGGTCGTCAATGCCCGGGTGCGGAAGCGGCCCCGTTTCTGCAGTTCCTGAAGCCGGGTGACATCGCACCCCTGAGCCGGAAGGCTGGCAATGTGCTCCTCTCCGGCATAGAGATTGATTTCGTCTTTGCCCCGGGAGGCGAAGACTCGATGCCGGTCGGTTTCCCCCGGTTCCCAATACCAGAAGGGGAGTTCGAGCCGGTTGTTCTGTTGTTCCAGATCAGGCATCGGATGCCGGTGATTGCGTATATGATAATGCCGCCGGTACCAGTGTACTGCGGCGTTATATGCGGTGAAAAAGCATTCGTGGTTCTGAATCAAATGTTGAGCGAAGGCCAGAAACGGTTCTGTCTGACACATCTCACTGACGGGGAGTTCCAGATTCGAGATGTTCCAGCGACGTTCATCCGACACACGGCAGGCGGTCAGGAGCGAGGACATTTGTCTTGTGCGGAACTGAGCAGCAATGGCATCCGGCCAGCATTCCGTCAGACTAGGAGTGATCTTCCACGGTTGCAAGGCTTCCGCAACGCGATCGGCGAACGTGTCGAAAACTTCTTTCGATTGCAGTTGCCGTTCTTCCCAGGGTTGAGTTGGCGACGGGGCATCGTACTCAATCGGTTCGAATCGTGGCGTTTCACGTGTTCCGGCAGGGACGCGAATGACCGGTGGTCCGGCGATGTCGTTGTCGACGATCAGGTTCAGTCCTGTCGTGCCGCTGCATCGGGCGAGATGAGCCACAGCGACATTCTTCATCCATACCCCGGGGTGATTCAACGACGGCTGGTGTCCGGTGACATACAGCAATCCTTCCGGGAGACGTGGCGAGAGACCGAGCGTCTGACGCATCCATTGCAGGGATCGTGTGACGCATTCGGCCCGAGTCCAGACTCGCATTTCACCGAGTGAGCGTTCGGCGATTGTAATTCCGGTGCTGTTCAGTGCGGCTGCGTTGGACTCGGCCACCAGTCGGGCGCGATGAACGCTCGGTACACTGACGATTCCCCCATCTTCCACCGGGGCGCGCAGCCGCTCTCCCGGAGTCGGGGATGTGGTCATCAGTGTGGAACAAGGGGAAGGAAAGTTCATCAACGCTCAAGCGTGTCACAACACCAAACGGTCAATTACACGTCAATCACGTGGCCGACAGGGGAGTGGTTCGACGTCCAGTTCCCGTTGCAGGACTTCACGATAATATCGCAATCGCTTTTGAGCATCATCCAAAGCTCCCCCGAAAGAGCGCTTTTCGTCCAGATAAATCAGTGGAACCGGAAATTCCGTTATCCGTAACTGTTGACGGACCGCCTGCACCCAGAACTGCAACGGCATGGCATAACCGAGTTCCGTGATGTCGAACCGGTCGAGCGTGGCGACGCGATAAGCTTTGAATCCACAAAATGAATCGGTTAATTCCAGCCCGAGAGTCTCGTTCAGCTGTCGGGTGATTTCGACATTGATTCCCCGACGATCTGCGGGGGGAGCGGAATTGTCGTCGAAGATTTCCAGATACCGGCTTCCGGAAACGATATCCCATGGTTGATCCGGGTCGGCAAACACCGCTGCTGCCATGGCCGGAATCAGTTGCGGTTGATGCTGTCCATCACAATCAATCGTCACCAGAACGTCATAGCCGTGATCGATTGCGTACTGAAACGCGCTCCGTAAACCGGCGCCGTAGCCCTGGTTTTTCGAGTGCCGTATCACGTGGATTCCCTCAATTTCAGAAAGAATCTGTGGCGTAGCATCTGTCGAACCGTCGTCGACGACCAGCACATCAGAGCAATACCGCCGGACTTCCGGAATCACTTCGAGGAGATGGGCTTCCTCGTTATAGACAGGCAACGCCGTCAGAATTCGGGGGGCATCGGTCATGACAGGGACTCCGCGTCTGTATTGCGACAGGACATTCCAAAAGCTGCAACGTGCTATTTTGGAAGAGGCGCGCGGGCTGACAAGTCCTGTCGCTCCCATGTCACTCAGTTCAAACACAAAAACACTGCAACTCCTTTCTATAAAATGGATTGCGATTTTGGAGAAAATTTACTTTTCCAGGTTGGACACTTCGGAAACGGAAGTTTCCAGGGGGACCAGATGTGTCCTGAAAGCAGGGCTTCGGTATGTGTGGAAAGCCGAAAGCCACGAATCCGTCGATCGAACGAATTCAGTCACTCCAGGACTGTTCACAGTGAGCAGTGGGAGCGGAAAGTTGCACAAAAGCGTGAACACAAACCTTTGCGCCTTAGAGTGGACCAAAAATGATCTGGCCGATCAGGCACACAGGCGCATCATTTATTGACGCAAAATTATGCCCGCTCGCTGATTTTCTGGCTTCGCAGTTGAATCAGCTTCCGATTGCGGTCGATCACTTTGGCTCTGACCTGCTTTTCGACAGCTCCATCCGGAGTGCTGGCGACAGCGGCATCCAGTTCTTTCTGAGCTTGTTCAACATCGACTGAAGCAACGGCAATCGCCCGGTTTGTCAGGAGAGTGACCGTTCCTTCTTTGATCTGAACGAATCCTTCTTCAACGTAATATCGATCGGTGGTGCCACCAACCAGTTCGAACTTCAGCTCACCGGAACCGAGGCGTCCGACCAGTGGAGCACGTCCCGGCAAAACTCCGATCTGACCGTCAAACAAGGGGAAACGAAGCGATCGCACCGGCAAGTCCAGCAAGGTCTTTTCCGGAGTAACGACAACCAGGTGAAGGTCTCGGGCAGCGATCATGGAGGTGTAACTTATTTCTCAGAGGGAACCTGTAATTACATAAATACTAAATTCTAAATACTAAGAACCAAAGTAATACCAAGTAAGTTTCTTGCTGATTTTTGGTTCTTAGGATTTCGTATTTAGAATTTTCATTATCCCTTGGCCATCCGTTCAGCCTGTTCGGCTGCTTCCTGAACTCCACCGACGTACATGAATGCGGATTCCGGCAGGTGGTCCCATTTGCCGTCGCACAGTTCTTCGAACGAGGTAATGGTATCTTCCAGCTTGGTGAACTTACCGGACTTCCCGGTGAACACTTCTGCGACGAAGAACGGCTGTGACAGGAACCGCTCGATACGACGGGCACGAAGCACGACCAGTTTGTCTTCTTCGGCCAGTTCCTCAACCCCGAGGATCGCGATGATGTCCTGCAGTTCACGGTAACGCTGCAGAATTTTCTGCACACGTCGGGCAACAGCATAATGGCGTTCCCCAACGACGTTCGGATCGAGAATTCGGGAGGAGGATGCCAGCGGATCGATCGCGGGGTAAATCCCCTTTTCTGAAATCTTACGCTCAAGGTAAATGAATGCATCCAGGTGGCTGAACGCGGTGGCCGGAGCAGGGTCGGTCGGATCGTCCGCAGGCACGTAAACGGCCTGAACGGAAGTGATCGCCCCTTTTCTGGTCGATGTAATTCGCTCTTGCAACTGTCCCAGTTCGGTTCCGAGAGTCGGCTGGTAACCTACTGCGGAGGGCATACGTCCCAGCAGCGCGGAAACCTCTGAACCGGCCTGAGAGAAACGGAAGATGTTGTCGACGAACAGCAGGGTATCTGCCCCGGTGGTGTCACGGAACCATTCAGCCATGGTCAGACCGGTCAAGGCGACACGCAGACGGGCACCAGGTGGTTCGTTCATCTGACCGAACACCATGCAGGTCTGTTCAATAACGGAACGGCCAGTATTCCCGATCTTGGTTTCACCCATTTCGAGAATCAAATCGTTTCCTTCACGGGTACGCTCACCGACCCCTGCGAAGACCGAATATCCCCCGTGTTCGCGAGCGATACGAGCAATCAACTCGGTGAGAATAACCGTCTTCCCCAGACCGGCTCCTCCGAAGAGTCCTGCTTTTCCCCCTCGAACGAACGGGGTGAGCAGGTCGATCACTTTGATCCCGGTTTCGAAGACTTCGGTCTTCGAAGAGAGGTCTTGCAGTTTTGGAGCTTCCCGGTGGATGGGCCATTTTTCTTCGGTAACAACGGGTCCTCGACCGTCGATCGGCTCACCCAGAACGTTGAACACGCGACTCAGGGTTTCTTTTCCGACTGGAACCGAAAGTGGTCCCTGAGTGTCGGTCACTTCCATCCCACGGACCATTCCGTCGGTGGTGGAAAGAGCGACGCAACGGACACGACCGCCACCGAGGTGCTGCTGCACTTCGCCGGTCACTTTAATGTGAACCCCTTTGATCTCCGCATCGACCTTCACTGCGTTGTAAATCGCCGGGAGGGCATCTTCAGGGAATTCAACGTCGAAGATCGACCCGATGATCTGTGTAACTCGGCCGGTGGTAGTAGCAGTGGTGGTTGACATAATTTATAAGTTCCTCTGGATGGAGAGAAGAGGAGTTAGGAATTAGGAGTTAGGAACTAGGATCGTTGAGTTTCCAGTGATTTTCTTAACCCCGTCAGCATTCTCCCAACTTCTTCCGTCTTATTGATAATGGATTGGGCCGTTGCGTGTGTGACATACCCAAGGCGTTTTGCAATTTCGATCTGTGTATCTAATTCAGCAAGTGATCCAGAAGCGATACTTAAGTGATTCAAGTAAGCTCCTGTTGATCCTCGTCCCTTGCCTTCTGCAATATTCGCTGATACCGAAACAGCCGCACGTTGTAACTGTGAAGCAAGTCCATAAGTTTCAGACTTAGGAAAGGCTTTCGTGATTTGATAACTTATGACAGCAAGCTCAACCGCCCGCTGCCAGACCATCAAATCCCGATGACCCGCTATCGGCATTTCCCTAACTCCTAATTCCTACCTCCTAATCCCTCTTTTCACTCATTACCCCAACGCCGCTGCTCCTCCGATAATTTCAGCCAGTTCCGACGTAATTTGTGTCTGACGTGCCCGGTTGTATTCCTGGGAAATGTCACGGATCATTTCGTCCGCGTTTTCCGTTGCGCTCTTCATCGCGACCATTCGGGCGATCTGCTCACCGACTGCTGCATCAAGGAACGCCTTGAAGAAACGGGCTTTGAATGCGGCTGGAACGATCTCTTCCAAAATCTCTTCGGCACTTGGCAAGAATTCGTAGTCGATCGCAGTGGTTCCACGTCCGCTGTTGTTCGTTGCCAGATCACCAAACGGTAACAGAGTTTCAACGACTGGAGCCTGACGGGCTGACGACTGGAATTTCTGGTAGACCACGTCCAGGCGATGCAAACGTCCTTCAATGAAGTCGGCGACGAGACGATCGGCAATTGCGTTCACTTCGTCGAAACCCGGTTTGTCTTCAAACTGGGTATAACTTCGTCCAACCGGTCGCTTCTCAAACTTCATGAACGAGAGTCCCCGTTTTCCGGAAACCTCAACGGTCAGGTTCTGTCCAGCTGCTGTGATTTCCCGAATTCGAGCTGTTGCCGCGCGAAGAATCCCGCCGTTGTAACCGCCGCAGAGTCCCCGATTCGACGTCAGAACCAGCACGGTCACGTTTTGAGTTTTTTCAGGCTGCTGCAGCAACGGATGATCAAAACTCAAATCGGCCTGCGCCAGATCGGCGACAATTTCGTTGATTTTCTGCGTATACGCAGCCGCTTCGGTCGCACGGTCCATCGCTTTCTTGAAGCGAGCCGTCGCGATCAATTCCATCGTCCGCGTAATCTTGCGGATATTACGGACTGCTTTTCGACGTTTGACTAATGCGCGTGCTTTTGCCATTGGGAAAGTAGGGGTCAGGGGTCAGGATTTAGGGGTCAGAGAAATCCCTGAACTACCGCTTCTCTATTTGATTTGTATTTGATTGCATCATGGAGTCAAACTTTCTCCACGACATCTTAAATCCGTTGCTCGTATCCTTAGGGAACCAAACAATAGAACCTTTTGAAATCTTTAGTGTTCCAATTTGTGTACTGTCATCATAAACCTAAAACTCCACATCTGCTCGACCCAAACTCCGCGATGGAATACTAAAATGAACGTCATGCGCCATTGTCGGAGTTCCTCAGGTTCAACTGTTATTCAGATCGCCGCCTTAAGCTTTTGATAAGGCCGTCAAGCATCCTTCTCACTTCTTGTAAAGTTGAGAGCGGTTGAACAGCCGCTTCTCGAGTGACGTATTTCAACAAAACTCCCAACTCAATATGCGTTTCCAGTTCCGCCAGCGAACCATTCGCAATGGACAAATGATTCAAGAATGCAGGCGTTGTTTTTCGGCCATGTCCTTCTGCAATATTCGCTGGCACTGAAACAGCAGAACGCTGCAACTGATCCGACAATGAATACTGCTCTTTGCGAGGAAATTTTTCCGTTAACTGGTAACACTCCGCCACAAGGATCATTGCCTTTTGCCAGACAATCAGATCCTTGTGACTTCGAATCTGCATTCATTCTGACCCCTGAATCCTGGCCCCTGACCCCCTCTCTCTACTCACTTCACTCCGACGAGTTTTTGTTCAGCGACGATACGTGTTTCAAACTCCTGCAGGGCCGCTTTGAGTTTGCTTTCGATTTCTTCAGTCAGTTCCAGTTTCTCTGACAGAGCGTTGCGGACTTCGCTCTTCTCGTCTTTCATGAACGTGTGCAGAGCCTGTTCGGCTTCAGCGACTTTGGAAACCGGAACTTTATCGAAGTATCCCTTGGTTCCGGCGTAGATCGAAATCACGCTGTCGGCCGCGTTCAATGGGGCGTACTGCGGTTGCTTCAGCAGCTCGACCATGCGGTAACCGCGATCCAGCTGCTTCTGAGTGGCCGCGTCCAGTTCGGTTCCGAGCTGGGCAAAGGCTTCCAGTTCGCGGAAGGCCGCCAGGTCCAGACGCAAGGAACCGGCGATTTTCTTCATCGCCTTTGTCTGGGCGTTTCCACCGACGCGGGAGACCGAAATACCGACGTTGATCGCCGGACGAACCCCGGCGAAGAACAGGTCCGGCTCGAGATAAATCTGACCGTCAGTGATCGAAATCACGTTGGTCGGAATGTATGCCGAAACTTCCCCTTCGAGTGTTTCAATAATCGGCAACGCTGTCATTGATCCGCCGCCGAGTTCGTCGCTCAGTTTTGCGGCTCGTTCCAGCAGGCGACTGTGACAGTAGAAGACGTCCCCTGGGTACGCTTCACGGCCTGGAGGACGCTTCATCAACAAGGACAACTGGCGATAGGCCTGAGCCTGCTTTGTCAAATCGTCATAGACAACAAGGGTATGCTTCCCTTGCAGCATGAAGTGTTCTGCAATCGCAGCACCGGCGTAAGGAGCGATGTACTGCAAGGGAGCCGGATCAGCGGCAGAGGCAGAGACGACGATGGTATAGTCCATCGCTCCGTTTGCCGTCAGAGCTTCCACAACCGACGCCACGTTCGCAGCCCGCTGTCCACAAGCGACGTAGACGCAAATGACGTCTCCACCCTTCTGATTCAGAATGGTATCGACGGCAATTGCGGTCTTTCCGGTTTTGCGGTCGCCGATGATCAACTGACGCTGTCCACGTCCGACCGGCGTCATGGCGTCGATCGCCTTGATCCCGGACTGCAGCGGCTGCTTCACCGGTTGACGCTGAGAAACACCTGCGGCAGGGTATTCCACCGGACGAGTGTGACCCGTTACAACTGGTCCCTTGCCGTCCAGTGCGTGTCCGAGTGGATCGATGACACGACCGATCAATGCTTCCCCGACAGGAACGGAGAGCAGAGCACCGGTTGTTTTGACTTCGTCCCCTTCTTTAATTCCCAGGTAGTCCCCGAGAATAATGATCCCGACAGAAGTTTCTTCCAGGTTGAAGCAGAGACCGCGCACCCCGTTGGAGAACTCGACCATCTCCCCGGCCATGGCCGAAGAGAGACCGACGGCGCGCGCGATGCCGTCACCGACTTCAATCACGCGACCGACTTCTGAAGTTTGAGTCTGCCCCTGAAAGCTTTCAATTTCCTTCTGGAGAACTGAAGCGATCTCGTCCGCTTTGAATTTCATTGAGGTATCCCCTTTGCAGTCGCTGCCGCAAGTTTTTCAGTCGTGTTTTCAATGATCCGTCATAGACGGTATCACCCACCTGAATCACCAGACCCCCAATCAGTTCCGGGTCAATACTCGGAAACAGGACAGGTGTCAGGTTCAGGGCAGATTGAAGTCGTTGTTTGATATTGCCGAGTTGTTCGTCACTCAGCGGGACGGCACTTCGTACCTGAATCCGCTTCTGGCCGACGCGGCGTTCATGCTCCGCGATGGCTTCGTTAAGAATCTGCGGAATGAGTGCAAGCCGGTCGTGCTCGGCCAGCACCTTCAGGAAGTTCGCAAAAAACGGGCTCGCGACCGGAAAGATCGTGCGCTCTAACAATCCCAGTTTCTGTTCACTGGAGAACAGTTCCGAAGAGAGAATATCCGCCAGTTGTGGATGAGCTGTGACAACATCATTCTGAAACGATGACAACTCTTCCAGCGGATCTGCATCCCCTGCGCTGGCAGCGGCGTTCAGGTAGGCGCTCGCATAGACGCGCGCGACTGCCTGTGAACTGGGATCTTCCAGAACCTGAGCAGATCGGGTTGTGTCGTTGGCGTCTACCATGTCAAAATTTCTCGTGATCGAATTCAAATGAATCGAAACCGCAAACAAAACGTTCTGTTCCACAAACGGAGACAGACCGGTTTTGCAGGCATTTCTATCGAATGGCCGCCTGTTCCAGTGCTTCCTGAATCAGCCGGTCATGATCCTGACGACTCAGACCTGATTGCAAACGCTGCTGTGCCGTCTCGGTCACCTTGTCTGCCAGTGACAGAAAGATGTCGTTGAGAGCCTGATCCTTGACCCGTTCAATATCCAGCTTTGCCCGTTGAACAGAGTTTTCAGACTCCTTCCGGGCAATGGCGAGGATATCGCTTTGTGTCGAAGCGGAATCTCGCTCGGCTTCCGCAAAAATTTCGCGAATCTGGCTGTCCAGTGTATCGAGTTTTTTCTTGGCCTGATTCAACAGCGACTGAGCAGTGGAAAGGTCCCCTTCTGCAATGTCGATGGCTTTGGACTCGGCCTGTTCCCTCTGAGCCATGTTATTGACCAGAGAATCCCAAAGCCCCAGTTTCTTGATTGCGAAAACAAATCCGAGAAACGCGACTCCAGACCACAGGGACAAGTCAGACCAGATCGAATAAGGATGGTCGTGAGATTCCGCACCGTGGGCGACACCGACGGTGGAAAGCACTGCTCCCGACACCATCAGCATGAGGGCACACGTTGGAGGGAATTGCGAAACTCGCATGATCATGATCCAAATACTCGTTAATAAAGAACCAAATTCGAAATCCTAAGAACCAAACTCCACATGGAAGACGGCTGAACGAAAGCCGCTTTTACTTTGGTTCCTGATTCATTCTGCTGTGATTCTTCCACACGACCTGCAATGCAGGTGTGCAACTCTACTAAAACCGAATCCCGGCAAGATGCTCAGTTGCCAATGCCACCTGATTGCCGGATGCCTGTTCCAACTCACTCAATGCTTCTGACTTGGCCTGGGCGATCTCGTTCACAGCAGCCTGCCGAATACGCTGGGCATCGGCATCTGCTTTGGCGATGATTTCCGCCTTCTGGGCTTCCGCATCAACTCGTGCCTTGGCCAGCAAGGCGGCGACTTCACGCTGAACCTCCGCCAGTCGTGCTTCGGACTGGGCAGCGAGCTTTTCCACTTCCAACCGAACCGCTTTGGCGTCCAGTTCGGCCTGAGCAATTCGCCCTTCTCTGGCTCCCAGCGACTGGATCAATGGTTCCCAGACGGCCGGACGCATGAAGAAGAGGAAAGCAACAAACAGAACGAGCGTGAAGACGAACTTCATCGGCTCGAACGCCAGTGGCGGTGCATTGAAATCTCGATCATCGTGGTGCTGCGTTGCGGCTTTCACCTCATGTGAATGATGTGAATCCGCGTCGGCAGCGTTCGCGTCGACACCGAGCACAAGACCGGCCAGGAGCGCCAACAATGCGATCCCGATCTTCTTGCAACTGTGATTTCGACTTTTCTGCATGATCAACCCAAGAAGCCTGAGTATTGAAACCTATCCAAAACTCTCAACGGCTGCATCGCATTTCTGCCTCAACTGCAGACGACAAACCGATCCGCTGGAACGGTGATGTCACTCTGCACCAGAGTCAATTATTTCGCGAAGCAAACGATCAGAGCGAGCAGAGCAACCCCTTCGATCAGAGCGGCAGCAAGAATCATCGCACCCTGGATGTTCTTGGCAGCTTCTGGCTGACGGGAAATTCCTTCAGCGGCAGAAGAACCGATTTTGCCGATCCCCATTCCGGCACCGATAATAACCAGACCGGCACCAATCGTTGGGCCGAGGCCCTGGAGCCCTTGGCCGAGGGAAATTGCGGTTGTCGCAGCAGCGTCAGCAGCAGCACCGGCTTCCTGAGCCAAAGCTGGATTCGCTACGACAAACAAGGCAGCGGCAGTGGTCGCGCAGACTTGAAAAAGACGCTTCACTAGAGAACTCCTCACATTAAAACGGTTGAACCTGAAATTCATTGAAGCCGCCCGCAGGCGGAAGCCATTTTCGAAAAACAAATCGCCAGTCAGATCAATGCTCGTGCAGCGACATCGCGATAAAGATGGTCGACAGGAACACAAACACATACGCCTGAATGAACGCTACCAGAAGCTCCAGCAGCCAGACACCAACCTGACCAATCAAACTTCCTCCCAGAACCATCCCGTACAAGACCGGATTGAACTGGTACTCAACTGCAATTGCAATAAAGCCTAAGATCGCTGCCAGGGCTGTGTGGCCCCCCATCATATTTGCAAAGAGACGAACTGCCAGCACAGTGTGCTTGATAAACAGCCCTAAGACCTCAATAACAAACAATAATCCGATCAGTATCGGTTTTAGCACGCCTGGAGCGTCGATTTTAGGAACGAGGTGAGTCCAGAAACCGACCGCGCCGTTCTGTTGTGTTCCGTAATAAAACGTCGCACCGAATGCGACAACAGCCAGGGCGGCCGTCACGCTCAGGTTTCCTGTTGCTGCTCCGACCCAGGGGAGTGCCCCCAGCAGATTACAGAACAGAATGAAGAAGAACGACGACCAGATAAACGGCAGGAACCGATCCGCTGGATGAGACTTGACAGCATGATCTACAATGGCTTGCGGGTTCAGATGGGCCGCATCGCCGATGCTGGAATAGGCCAGACTTGCTTCTCCGTGCCCCTTATGATCTTGACCATGTGAGCCGTGCCCGTCGCCGTGATGTTCGTTTGGATCGCCGATGACGGGACGAACCAGTTCATCGCGGAGATAAATAGCCAGCATTTCCCAGAAGTTCCAGAACCAGCCATGAGCAACCTTGCCCCCTGACGTTCTGGCAACCAGTCCGCGAAAGATGAAGTAGGTCAGAAGTGCCGCAATGATCTGCAGCAACATGAATTTCGTGAAGCCATGGTTCCCCAGCACCGGAATCGGAATATGGATTCCGAACGGAAGTTCGAAGTGGGCGAAGTCATAGACGTGATGAAACGTTCCATGAGCTGCTAATGTCATCATGCCGCATTCATCCCGGACGTGAATCTGAAGCCAACTGATGTTTCAGTTCTTGACGGTCTGTTCGTACGCCAACCAGGTTTCCACAACCAGATTGGTGAGATACAGGATCGCCAGCGTCATAAAATAAAGCTGATTCCAGTAACCAAAGAGCCATGCGACGAGAAAGCCCAACCCTAGGGTCAGCACAACTCGTAACACTGCTCCGACAACAACAACGCTGGCTTCCGTTCCCCAGACATAAAACAGTGCTGCCAACACAATCCCGACAGGAAGTGAAACACCTCCTGCTGCCAGCACTGCTGGAAGAGCCTGCTCTCCGAAAAAATTCCACACCAGTAGAGCGTCAACCGACAACACTAATAGTATGGACAGTACGGAAAATCCGGCCTGATATGCGAATAACTTCAACGGGAAGTTCCACTTGAGGAGTCGGACGGGCCGTTAATGGCCTGAACGATCCTCCAGAGATGCCACATCGAGACGAGAAACCCCAAGAGCCCCCCGAGAATGAGAAGCCAGGGTTTTGTCCCCCAATACCGATCTCCCCAATACCCCAACAACAGGCAAACACCCAACTCAAGGGAGATCCCTGAAAGCTGGGTTGCCCATCCCAGCAACTGCCGAAGCTCGAATCCCGTTTGAGCTGAACCCTGACCGGGTGATCCCGACTGCGTTCGTTTCTGCGAGGATTGCTGCCGTGGCTTGCTTCCGCCTGACTGGTCGCTGCCTTTGGCCATGGTGCCGCTTCTTTAGTCTGGCGCATCTGCTCAGGGAGACCGTCGCTGGGAGTCTAGCCCTGAGAAACAGTGAAGTCAAAGCCCGGTCTCATCATCTCAGGGGATTCCCCATTTTGGGTTTTCCGGTCCCGCCAGTGGGAGCATCTCTGTCGTCTGGAGAAGAAAGGTTGCACTTGTTTGATTTCGTGATGTTCCCTTGAGAATTGTTATGTTTGCTCCACATGGAAACCCTGATTGACCCCTTGGGCTTTCATTTGGGAACAGAATTCCTGATGATGGGAAACACTTGGTATGGGAGATGCTTATGGGGAATCGTCGACAGAAGGCCGTCTCACCGGCGAATGGACGTGTCAGTTCGGAAGTCGAGAACTCGCAAACGGCGTCAGGTCGTCTCGACCGAGGGGCTGCTGCTCCCCATCCCGATGAAGAGAACGATCGGTTTCATGTCGAAGAAGTGGGAGACCGCTGGCTGCATGTTGCCTGGAACGTGAGTCAGAAGACCGCCGATCGGGCGCGATCCGCCATGGGGCGCGAGATGCATGGGCATCGTCGTGTTCTTCGAGTTCACCGCATTGATCAGGGGGAATCGGCTCCTCCCAGTAAATTCCTTCTAATGCAGATCGACATCCCTGAGGGGGGACTGGAATGGTTTGTTCATCTTCCCGCCGACTGTCTGATCTGTCAGATCGAACTGGGAATGGCGTTCGGCAAGAACCGTTTTTTTTCGCTGCTGCACTCCAGCCCATTCACACGAAATCAGCAACTTTTGCATCGAAGGTCGGGGAGCCTGCTGGGATTCCCTGCCAATGGCGAGGAATCGGACTCCGGTGATCCCCCGCCGTTAGCGGTTCAGGGAACATTTGTGTTGAACGGGGAAACCCGATGTGGTGTCAGAATTCTTGTGGATGATCGTGATGTTGTGGTCGACCCGGCCACCGGTCGGTTCGAGTGGAAGTTGCCATTATCGAATGGCCGTGTTGTCGTCCCGGTTCGCGCCACAGAAGCCGGACAGGTCCGACGGGCACTTCTGGCCATTGAAACCCATTTCCACCTGCTCGCCCCAGAATCCACAAGTGACGAATAGTGGTGTGACCACTCTGTCCTGACAGGTTTGAAGCTCCAATAGCCTGGATTATTCATACTTCTGGTAGGGTGCATGCAGCAACTCCTGAAGTGGCGGTGCATTGCGCACGAAGTTTTGTCCTGATGGAAACCACACACTGTTTTTGAGGCGGAGTTGCGGAATGCACCATTATCTCTGACAAATGTTCGTGCTTCATGCACCCTTGAATCTTTTGAAACTGCGGTAATAAGCCGCATTGCCTCGTTTTTCGGATTCCGCTTATGATATTGCATTGATACACAACTAAACTGGCCGCAATCCCATGACGGAACAAGAGGATTGTCTGGTCGATCGTATCATCCGAAAAAATGTTTGAACGATTGCTGCGGCTCTAAGTTCACCTGATCAGCAGCACCGAAACGGGGAATGGATTCTCATGACGGCGTGGAACCGGAACGGATTCCGAATCAATCTCTGCTCACTCTGCCTGCTGGCGTGGGGAATCTCTGTTCCTGGCGTTGCTTCGTTATTGCATGCTCAGGACGCAGGACGTTCGGAAACACTGGGACTGAAGGTTCCTGAAGGCTTTACGATCACCCGATTTGCCGGGGATGACCTGGCTCACGATATTCATTCGATGACGCTCGACTCACTGGGACGGGTCGTTGTTTCCGGACCGGGCTCGGTCAAAATTCTGATTGATGACGACCAGGATGGGGTTGCCGATCGCGCCGAGACATTGGTTTCTGATCTCGCCACTGGCGCCCAGGGGATGTTCTTTGTGGGCCGTGACCTGATCTGCGCCGGAGGAGAAGGACTGATCCGATATCGCGATCGGAACGGGGACGACAAAGCCGACGGTCCGCCGGATGTGTTTCTGCGTGTCAAAACCGGAAGCGAACATGATCTTCACGCCATTCGCAAAGGACCGGACGGATGGTGGTACATCATCGCCGGAAATACCGCGGGAGTGAATCCCCGTTATGCCGGGCTTCCAACGTCTCCCGTCACGAAGCCACACGCGGGAGTTCTGCTGCGGTTGAAGCCGGATCTTTCCGGAGGAGAAATCTTTGCTCATGGCTTTCGCAACGCCTATGACTTCGATTTCAATCCGTCAGGGGAACTCTTTGCATTCGACAGCGACGGCGAGAACGTGATGAGCCTGCCTGCTTATCAACCAACCAAGCTGTTTCATGTGTTGCCTGGATCGCATCAGGGATGGGTGACAAACAACTGGATTCGACCTGACTATTTCTTTGATGCCGCTCCTGTCGTGACTTCCTTCGGACGCGGTTCTCCAACCGGTGTCGTCAGTTATCGACATACTGCGTTTCCCGATCGCTACCATGGTGCGCTGTTTGTTCAGGACTGGACTTTCGGCCGGGTTTATGTCGTTCCGATGAAGCAGAACGGAAGCACCTGGAAGGGGAAACCGGAAGAATTCATCACTCCGATCGGGCAGCATGGCTTCGCGCCGACGGACATTGAAATCGGACCGGAAGGGGAACTGTATGTCTGCGTTGGAGGACGCGGAACACATGGGAGTGTGTATTGCGTTCGTCCTGTGACGAAGAACCCGAAATCAAAGCCCTGGCCGGGCGGTTCAGGATCGCCGACAACATCGACCGAGAAACTGAATCTCTGCTTACGGGCACCTCAACCACTCAGTAGCTGGTCCCGTCGCGTCTGGGAACCGGTGGCCAAAGAATTGTCCAGCGAACAGTTCGTCAACGCTGCCGTCGATTCCCGTCGAACTGTCAGTGAACGTGTGCGGGCCATCGAGATTCTGACTGAGAAATACAACGGAATTGGCGGAGATATCGCGGCACAACTGGCCAGAGACGCGGAACCTTTGATTCGCAGTCGAGCCGCATGGTCACTGGGACGAACTCAGGCCGCCACCCCGAATGCCCGGACCCTGGAACCGTTCTTCAAAGATGCGGATGCCAGTGTCGTGCGTGCGGCGATGGAAGCCGTGCAGGGAGGTTCCCTCGAACAACTCGAAGAGTTCGTCATCCCGGTCGCCGGTCAGCTTTCCAACTCTGATCAACTTGTACGACAGTCTGCAATGCGGGTGCTGATGCGCGCCGACCAGAAAACCGTCCACAGCATGGCCATGATCGCATTCAAGGAGAACTGGAACGCCGCGATTCCCGTCGCGGCATCTTATGCCAAGCGGAGCGAAGGCTTTTCATCTTATGCGGTTGATATCGGTGTGCGGCTTCTGAAGGGGAAGAACGACGATCGCCTGAAACTGGAAGGAGTTCGCGTCCTGCAACTGGGACTCGGAGACGTCGTTCCAAAAGAGAGCGAACTGACAGATGTCTTTCAGGGTTACGAATCGCAGGAAGACCTTTCAGCCCGCACTGATGAAATGAAACGTCTGGCGAATGACCTGCTCTCGGTCTACCCGACACAGACTGAATTGCTGAACAAGGAGATCGAGCGGGTCATCGCGATGATCCAGCCGGAAGACTCGATGTTTCTGGAACGGGTGCTTGAACAGATCACAGCACAAAGCCATCCGGTTGATGACATTCACCGCTTGATCGTCCTCGCCCGTCTCCCTGCGGAACGGACTCATGTGCAGTCGACTGCCATTGCCGATGCGATCCTGAATTTACAGTTGAAAATCGACGCCAGAAAACTGCAACAGGACAGCCACTGGAACGACCGCATCCTCGAGATGTGCGACGATCTGGTGAAACGGGATCGTGAGTTGCCGATGGCGCTGCTCAACTCCCCCTTGCTCGGGCACCCGAAACATGTCCCCTTCGTGCAGTTGACCCCCGTCAAGCAACTGAATCTGGCGGCACGTGTCTTTCTCGAACGGGCATTGAAAGACCCCGACTACGAATGGTCCCCCGATCTGGTCTATCTCCTCGGAGCGACCGGAAGCCCGATATTGAACAAACTTCTCCGCAGTAAATTTGAAGACCTTTCCCTGCGCGGAGCCATTCTCACCACACTGGCCAGCGAGCCGGATGAACAGGACCGTGCCTATTTCCTTGCCGGGATCGACTCCGGATCAGTGGAGACAATGCAGCTCAGTGTGGAAGCGATGCACTTCCTCTCGGCCAGTGCGGACGGAGCGGAAAATGTGGCACTTGCCAGAACCATTCGCAAGATGGGGAACACCGGCGATGAACGGCAGATTCGGGATCAGACGGTGGAACTTCTCCGCCGGAACCTTCGTGTTCCAGACACCTACATTCTTGGCAAGGACGGAGATCCACAACAGGCCGCAATCGATCAATGGCTGGAAGTGGTGCGACAGAAATTCCCGAAGGAATTTGCCGAGAGCCTGCCGACAGATGCCGGTTCACTCGCAGACCTGAAGAACAGACTCTCCGGAATTGCGTGGGAGAAGGGGAACGCTCTGAACGGAGCCAGACTGTTTCAGAACCGCAGTTGTGCGCAGTGTCATGGACAAAGTCAGGCACTCGGCCCTGATCTGACAGGAGTCGCAGGACGGTTCTCTCACTTTGATCTGTTCACCGCGATCGTCTTTCCAAGTCAGGATGTTCCGGTCCGTTATCAGGGAGTTCAGGTGATGACGACTGATGGTCACCTGCGATCCGGAATGGTGGCCTATGAAGGGCTCGACGGAATGGTGTTGCGCGACGCCAACAGTCAGACGTATCGGATCGAGGCGAATGAGATCGAAGACAAGCGTCCGATGACACGTTCGTTCATGCCGGAAGGGTTGCTAAACGGCTGCTCGGATCAGGACTATGCCGATCTGTATGCTTATTTACGCAGCCTCGGCGTCCGTTCCACCGCAGCGCATAGTGAGTGACGAAAACGAACTGGCGTTAGAATGATGTAAAATCAGGGTGTCCTGTTCCTGTAGCGCCAGCAGCAGGTGCCGGCGAGTTCATATGGCAAGCCCATTCATGTTCACCCTGCCGGCGCGATGTGCGCATGGCCCCCGGTACCAACCTCGCGACAAAAGCCGTGGTGTATTTCTTCCACAGAAAAAGCTCCTCAGGCATCTTGACGACAGATCAAAATTTGATAATTTGTTTTGTGGAGCGTTTCAAAATGAATTCCGCACTTCAAGTTCTCTTCTGTTTCCGTTTCCGTCGCCCGTAAGTCATTTTGCCCGTCGCTCCTGAGTGAAGTGTGGTACTGCGTTTGGCGACCCTGATTCTGGAATGATGCGTGCGTCAATGGTTTGGCTGCGCCTTGTGCTCAGGTGTTGCTCTTTTTCAGGCAATAGTACTCCACAGGGGCATTGCCCCTTAAAGCCAACCCGGATGTGAACTGGGCTGATGGTCTGTTTTCGATTTGCCGTCGAAGCTGGTGTGTTTCTTCTCCTGGCTGCTCAGGCTCAATATGTCACGCGTGTCCTCTTTCAAAAGTCATTTATCATTGTCCTCAGTTCACAGTGGAATATCCCATGAACCATCTTTCACCATTATCTGAAGAAAAACACGTTATGCATCCCTGCCCTGTAAAACGCTCGTTTCCTGTCGGACGTTCCGCCTTTACGCTGATTGAATTGCTGGTCGTGATTGCGATTATCGCTATTCTGGTTGCATTGCTCCTGCCTGCAGTTCAGCAGGCTCGCGAGGCGGCTCGCAGGTCGGAATGTAAAAACAAGATGAAGCAACTCGGACTTGCTTTGCATAATTACCATGATAGCACTGGCTGCTTCCCATATTCCGCCAGCGGGTACAATCAAGGCACTTTTGCACTCGTGGGAACAGTTCATACATGGAACGAATTTCTCTTTCCCTACCTCGACCAATCAGTGGTCTATAATCAGATTAATTTCAGCTATCATATCCATAACAATACGAGCGCGGCACTGAACAGGGGCGTTGTGGAATACAAATTCTTCTCATTCCAGCAGTGTCCCAGCAACCCATACGCCAACAACTTGTTATCGATCCAGGGGAACCTGACCAATCAAGTGGTTTACGGTCAGAAGTTGTGCTATGCCCCTTCCATTGGCGGGGCCTGGCAAATGGGATCCGCTAATACCGGCAACACGTGGAGCCCAGCACTGCCACCCGACTGCCCACCACCGGCAGGATCTCCATGTGCCATCGCAAATAGCGGAATTTATACACATAACCCCAGCCAAGCCCCGGGCATGTTTTCCGGAACAGGTGCCGTTTCCGTGAAAATCCGCGATGTTACCGACGGTACCAGCAATACCTTTTTGTTACTGGAACGCCGCAGTGAGCTGCACAAGGATTTGCACATGTTCAACCCCAATTTCCAGGGAGTGATGACGGGCATGAAACCAAACAGTCCCAGTATCAACCTGAACAGTGACACCGCCTATCAATATAATACTGGCGCCAGCAGTCATCATTCGGGCGGTCTTCATGCCTTGCTTTCTGATGGCGGCGTGCGGTTCATCAGTAACAACATTGATTTCATGACCTATAACAACATTGGCAACAAGGCTGATGGCAACGTTATCGGAGGCTATTGACGGCCTGTCGACAAGGGCTGCGGGTAGTCCTTGTCTTGAAGGATCATGTTCATCGTTAAATCCGTTCCCAAGGTGGAAAGATGAATCTCTGGCAGTTAATCCGCGTGCAGTCCGTCTCGATCAGCATGTCATTGGCGATCGGTTGCAGCAGGCATCTGGATGTGCTTCCAAACAGTGTTCCTGTTCGTGGGACTGTGAAGTTGGACGGAAAGCCGTTGCCGAACGGAACGGTGATGTTTGTCCCTCTGGAAGGGGAGGCCGGTCAGATTGCCCTCGGCAAGATCCACGAGGGACGTTTCGACATGATTACAACGATGTCCTCCCCCGGTGTGGTCATGGGCAAATACGGAGTGCGGATCGAGTCGTTGAATGAATCTCAGGCTTCCCAGCAGGGGCAAGCCATCGGTGAAGGTACGCCGCTCCTGCGACTCATTCCCGACAGGTACACGAACCATCAGACTTCTGGATTGAACGTCGAAGTCACGAAGGGAATGCCTTCCGTCCACCTGGAATTGCAGAGCCGGTAAGCAGACAACGACCGGGTGCCATTTCAGTGTGAGCAATGCCGAACGCAAATCAAAGCCACCCCGTGCACCCGGCACTCGGCCCTGTTGCGACTGGGCGTGAGATTCATCATCATTCATTGAGAACTGCCTCAGTGACAATCTCCCGTTGCGATTTCCAAGAACCGCTAACAAAACTGGTCCTGATCCGCTCGCGGAGAGGGAATTCTCATCGTTTGAGAGGTTTTGTTCGCGGCTCCAGGAATCTCTTTTACCAAGCTCTGTTGTGAATTCGTCTTCTCTGCAAATCGGTTCACGCACGCTGGCAACCCGGTATTTTCTGGCTCCACTGGCGGGGTACACTCACCTGGCCTTTCGTCGGGTATTGCGGAATCTCGGAGGACTGGGGCTGGCAACGACCGATCTGGTTCAGGCGACACTGCTCCTTTCCGGCCACCCAAAATCAAGGGAACTGATTGAAACTTCTCCGGAGGATGAGCCTCTTTCCGTTCAGGTTTTTTCCGGCATTCCCGCTGACCTGATCGCTGCCACAAAATGGCTGGAAGATCAGGGGTATCAGGGAGTCGACATCAACATGGGCTGCCCGATGGCTAAGGTGAATGGTGTCGGCGGCGGAGCACGGTTAATGTGCGACACCGGAGGAGCCTGCGGACTGGTCGAACAGGTTGTCTCGGCGGTCAATATTCCAGTGACCGTCAAGATGAGACTCGGATGGGATCGGGAACAGATCACCGCTCCGGCTCTTTCCCGAGAGTTCGAGCAACTGGGGGTCGCGGCCATTACCATTCATGGACGCACCCGACAGCAGGGCTTTCAGGGAACCACCGACCTCAATGGGATCAGAGATGTCGTCGACGCGGTGCAACACATCCCCATCATCGGTAATGGAGATGTACGGACCGTTGAAGATGCGTTACGAATGCGGGAGATCACCGGCTGTCCGGCGGTGGCGATCGGTCGGGGGGCGTTACTCGATCCCTGGATTTTCGCCAAACTCGACGACCACACTCACGACCGCCCGATTCGTGAGCCATCCCGTGACGATCAGGTTCAGTTTCTGATCGATCACTTTCTGTTCATGACGGAACAGCACGCCGAACAGAGTTGCCGGCTCTTTCGGAAATTCGCGGCATGGTACGGTCAAAAACTGGGAGTCCCCGACGATCTTGAAGACCGGTTACGACGATTCGAATCAAAAGAGGAATTCCTCGACATCGCCGGTCAAATCCGCGAACGCCACGGAGAACGTCAGGCCACCATTCCAACCGCACTTCTCAAAGTCCCCAACGGACCCGTCGAGAAGTGGTGAATCCGCCCGGAAGGGAGAGGCTCCTGCCGAGCCGCGAACAATAGGAAAGCGTTATCCCGTTTGCGGCTCAGCAGGAGCCTCGCCCTTCCGTGACTGAAGACATGTCGGTAAACGCTTTAAATTCTTCGCGGCACTGTTTAGCGTATGGATCCCTGTTTTCACTGACGAAAGAAGATTGCGATGTATGATAAACAACTGTTGTGTGACCTGTTTCGGGAACGTGCGCTGAAGTTTGGAGATTTCACTCTGGCTTCCGGAAAGAAGGCCGCTTATTACCTCGACGGCAAGCAGATCACGCTCCACTCCAAAGGACTGCAACAGGTGAGTGAAGGTCTGCTGGACCTGATCGATCTCGACAACGTGCAGGCGATTGGCGGAATGTCGATCGGGGCCGATCCGATTGTCGCCGGAATTCTTGCCGCCGCGGCTGCTCGGGGAAAAGAGCTTCTCGGGTTCCTCGTCCGCAAAGAATCCAAGGGACACGGCACCAACAAGTATGTGGAAGGTCCACTGCAACCGGGGATGAACGTCGCCATTGTGGAAGATGTCGTCACCACGGGAGGAAGCTCGTTACTGGCCGTCGATCGCGTGCAGGAGTTCGGTGCGAACGTCGTTCAGGTGCTCTCGATTATCGATCGCATGGAAGGGGGAGCAAAGAACTTCGCCGCCCGAAACCTTCCGCTTCAGTCTCTGCTCACCATTGAAGACTTCGGCCTCACGCCACCGGTGGTGGAATGAGAGAAATTCGAAATCCAAAATTCGTAACAGTTTAGCGGTCTGAAGTTGAGCTGATCCGGATGACCGCGATGGCTCGCAATCGGGGTGGCGCAGCCATACGAGACCATCGCTCACACGTTGCGGACTCCTGATCCGCCTGGGGACAGATGAGGAATCGTTCTGATTGGAGAGAGGCTCTGGGGGAGAGACTTCACGTGTGCGGCCTCTCACGGCTTCGCCGCCCCGATTGCAAGCCATCGCGGCCACCCCAGCGGCAACTTCAATCGGCTAACATGTTACCAAAATTCTAAGAACCAAAACTGGAAGAGTGTCTTTTCCCTGGTAAATCATTCGGCTTCAATGAAAAGAGATCACACTCCATAGGAGTGTGATCTCTGAATTGCTCAGATTCACTCAGCTTCTTGCTGCACTTCTTACAGCACGGCGCGAATCTTCTTCAGGAACTCGCGGTTGGAATCGAACTTGGCCAGTGTCCGGATCAGCTGATCCATGGCCTCGGTTGGATTCATGGAAACCAGGCTGCGACGCAGCATCGTGATTCCATCCAGAAGTTCTGGATCGAGAATCTTTTCTTCCCGTCGTGTTCCGGAACGGGAGATGTCGATGGCAGGCCAGATTCGGCGTTCGGCCAGATCGCGGCTGAGAACCAGTTCCATGTTCCCGGTTCCTTTGAACTCCTGGAAAATGGCGTCGTCCATCTTACTGCCGGTGTCGATCAGTGCGGTTGCACAGACGGTCAGCGAGCCCCCTTCATCGAACCGACGAGCCGTTCCGAACATCTTGCGAGGAATATCCATCGCACGAACATCGAGACCACCGGTTTGAATTTTGGTGTCGCGTCCCCCTCGCATCCATTTGTTGAACGCCCGGGCTGTTCGCGTAATGCTGTCCAGCAGGATGAAGCAGTCTTTGCCTGATTCGGCGAGACGCTTCCCTCGTTCGATAATCAGCTGGCTGATTCGAACATGGCTTTCGATATCCTGATCCATTGACGAGGCAATCACTTCACCCCGAATGGTCCGCCGCATTTCGGTCACTTCTTCCGGCCGTTCGTCAATCAGAAGAACGATCAGGTGAATTTCCGGATGGTTCTTGCTGACCGAGTTTGCAATGTCCTGAAGGAGCATTGTTTTACCGGTTCGGGGAGGAGCAACAATCAGTGCCCGTTGCCCTTTTCCGATCGGTGTCAACAGATCCATGACTCGCATCGTCACCGGGCTGGGACCGGTTTCGAGCTTGATCTGCTCGAACGGGTTGATCGCGGTGAGAGTGTCGAAGTGTTTCAGTTTTTCGTAGTCTTCGACCGGTCCACCATCAATGGATTCAATACTCAACAGGCGTGGACCTTGTCCCCGGGTTCCCGGGCCAATTTCCCCTTTGAGTTTAATCCCTTCACGAAGGTGATGTTTCTCAACAAAGGAACTGGAGATGAAGGCATCTGTTTCGCGGGCTCCGTAATCATTTTCGCCGGCACGAAGGAATCCATATCCTTTTGGATGCAGTTCCAGAACCCCTTCAATGGTTCCACTTGTTGCAGCGGGCTGAGCGGGAGCAGCATTCTGTTCGAACTTGGAGACACGGCGTCCGCGTCCTCCTCCGGGATTGCCACCACGACCACGAGGTTGTTGCTGATCGCGACGTCCTCCCCGATCTCGATTGTGGCCTCCGCCGCCTCCACCACCACCGCCACTTCCCTGGCGATGATAGCCATGGCCCCCTCCCTGGCTTCCCCCTTGATTGGAGTAACCACCCTGATTGGAATACCCGCCCCCTTGGTTGGAGTATCCCCCTCCCTGTTGTTGAGACGGGCCTCCTTCATTGCGGCGGCCGCGACGGCGACGGCGACGGCGAGGACGACGATCTCCGTCTTCCCCTTCGCTGGATTCTCCTCCATTGGCACGGGGAGCCGAGTCCTGATCGTCATCATCTCCCAGGTCGATGTCGTTATCGTTGAAATCGAGATCATCTTCGACAACAGCAGCCGGTTGGGGCTGAGGTTGCGGACGTTCCCGGCGAGGGCGTCGTTCTGGTCGGGCTGGAGGATCGTCTTCAACAATTCCAGCGCCGAAATCGTGACTGTCGTTCGAGGATGTTTCCTGAACGTCGTCAGGGATATCCCGTTCGACCGCAGGCGCCGCTTTCTTGCGAGGCTTGCGGGGACTGCTGGGACGGCGTGGACTGGATGAGGAACCTGAAGAACTTTTGGGAGGCATACCAATACCTGATTTTTGAATCGAAACGTTTAAACTTGAGCAATCTGCTCGACCGTCTTCAGGCGATCAATGGTGTTTGAGTACACAAAGACCTGACTTTTCGCCTGCTGGACGCTAAATACACCGAATGACAATGCTCTTCACAGGAAGAATGTTTTCAGAGCCGCGAATAAAATCTCTCGAACGATGAGAATTCCCCTTCCGCGAACGGATCGGGGTCAATTTTATTAGCGGTTCTCAGTAGAAATCCGGGGTTCATTCTTTGCCATATTTCTTCAGAGGTCTTCACTGGATCATGCTAAATGAAACAGTAATCACAACTGAGGAAAACGGGATCAAGGCACAAGAACGTCACTCACTTTGTCAGTACATTATGATCATGGAACTACGACAAAACGCCCGAATCTGTAAAACACCCCCCGAGCAGACCTGTCACTGATCACAGAAACAGGCGACATCAAGAGGAGGTTGTCTGCGTCAGAAATTCTGACACGCAAACCGAACTTTAATTCACTTTCAGAAATGAACGCTCCCCGGTGGAACACGACATGACATTCCTGTGACATCATGTTCCTATCACCAGCGAGAACACCCCTGCCAGAACATTTCTGTTCCGGCTCCATTCTCTGTTACGACACTCAGAGAAGATTCTCAAAGCGAGCTCTTCCTGTGAGCATCTCCTGCTTGCCGTGCCGACCTCCTGTCGCACAAAATTCCGGCACAAACAGTTCTACCTGAAATCTGAAGATCAACCGAACGGATCAGCACAAAGCTTTGCCTGAAATTATGGGATAGCCGGGCTTCCCGTTCGAATTGCCTGTTCGAATTGTTTCGGAAAATTGAATTGACACCGAAGCAGGCAGTCAACTCACGGTGCCGCACAAGACGCGACACACAACTGTGTTGAACGAAACCTTTCGAGTGTGACTCAAAAACTCTTCCGAATTCCCTTGTTTTTGCAGTTTTGTTTTTGCAGTGAAGCCCAACTTCATCAATTTACTGAACTGCGGTCAGCCCGCAAGAATGTGTCCGTCCAGAGCAAATCGCCCTCACTTTTCCTCACACCGCATGATTTTGAACAGAAACGACTGTTCATCGCATGACATGAGCAGATCAGTGATTTCGCAAGAGGCTCCTGGAGCCGAGAACAAAACCTCTTCAACGGTGAAGCCCCCTATATCCGCAAGCGGAGATCGGGGAGTTTTGTCAGGCATTCTTAATCGGGAAATCTGCAAATTCAATCAGATGGTCCACCACGACCCCACACGGTTCACTCTGAAGCGAAACCAGCAACACAAAAAGGAAGCCAAACCTTATTTTCGCTTTAAAGCAAACGCAGCGAGTACCGCCACGTAAAGGACATCCCGTTGTTCCGTAAATTTCAGTTCAGTAAGGAACAGACAGAAACAGACGTCGCTGAAGCAATCTCTTTTAGAGCCGCGAACAAAACCTCTCAAACACTGAGAATCCTTTTTCCACAAACGGATTGGGATCAGTTTTGTCAGGGGTTCTTACTGTCATCTTAGCTGACGATCGATCTGTGTCAATCGCTGCTGAAGTGTACTATCGGCGATTCCTGAAGAGAAAGTCAATAGGGTTTTGCGTAGGATGGGGGGATACTCGGGATTTCCTGCGATTTCAACTCGCCTGAAATCGGTTGTTCTGGTCCTTCCGGGATCATTGGTTTTGCGTTTCGACTCTCTGGGAGACGACCGGGGGCTGGACGAGGAGTCCATTCGACCGGAACGGTGTGGTCCAGCCCCGACTCCTGAGAAGCTTTCTTTTCCTGGTGATCATTCCTTTCACCATTGCCTGTCGGCTGCTCCGGTGGGGGCTCTTTGGAAATTCCAGATGCGTGCATAATGACATTCTCGGCATCCGGTTCGCGTTGAGACGGCTCAGTCGGAAGCTGAAAGACCCGTTCCCGATTGTAGGCGACAATTTCTCCATTCACCCCGACCCGAGCCCCGGGAATGGGAGCATCCGGTGTCTCTCCAGCAAACCGCACCTGACCGTTATAGATCGAGCCCCGCTGAAATGGACCAATTCCGAAGACCCAGAGATCCTTCGCAGTTGATCGGGCAACAGAACTGCCGGACTGCCAGACCACTTCGCGACTGGTCTTGTCGTATGCAAACAGCCCCAGCTTCGAGGCGGCCGACTGGTCATTTCGTCGTGCGAGCGACAACTCCGGAATCGTCGCCGGAGCAGGAGTTCCGGTGGACGCCGAAGCCGCAATGGACGCGGCACTTCCGATGGCGCTGTTGGAAGGAATTCCATAGACCACCTCATGCGAATCCGTTCCCAGCACCCCGACTCGACCTTCGATCACGTAGTCGGCATCTTCCAGATTGAAGGTGAGCAACAGGCCTGCCGCGGACATCTGCTGCCGCAACGCACTGATCACGTAGTCGGAATTCACAAAGCCGACCCCCTTGTAATTGACCATATACCGGGTGTCGAAGTAGACCTTCTGCTTAGTCAGTGGAGTGAAATCGATCTTCGCAACAGCGGCGTCAACCGCGTCCGAATTGAGCATCTGTTCTGTGGCCATGTTCTGCTTCGTCGTGCCACAGCCGGTTTCCGCAAACAACATGAAAGACAGGATCAGAAGCAGAGACAGGAACCTCGCTGCGCACGCAGTGGCCTCGCACAACATTGCAATGTTGCGACTCAGGACCGGCGACAATAAAGACCGCAAAGCACACATCATGGCTTTGGCAGCAAACTCTGTTGTATGGGAAAAATATCGAGGAAGGGGACGCTCAAGGCAGGCAAGGGACGCGCTTCTGGTTCAGGAAGAACCAATTTGACAAGGAATCTTAACGCCTCCCCACAAGTTCCTCCAAGACGAATTCCCGACTCGCCGACAACACCTCTCTATTTTCGCCAAATCACCTAAACTCTTTTTGACAACCGTCCAACCCCTTGTTTACGGTCAATCGAGATCAAAGACATGTTTGGAAATTTAAGGGTTGTCGATGCCGTCACTTCATTCTTTTTCGTCTCGCTCACCCCTCCTGCGTCCTTCCAACTGGATTGCGGGAGTTGTGGTTGGAGCCTGTCTGTGTGGGACATTCTCTTCTATTCGCGCTGGCGAGTTGCTGGTTCCTCCGTTACCAGAGAATCCTGCCCCTCAAGCTGCGATCGAAATCCCTCCTCTGATGGATGCTCTCCCGGCAGTTGAGGCCTTGCCGATCCTTGAAAAGCTGCCTGCATCCCCGGTGAAGCAGACTCCTTCAAATTCAAGGGTCGTGAATTTCGAGGAAGAAAACTGGTCCATGACCATTACACCCGGTCCCACTCCCCACCCGGAAGAAGCGAAATACCGCGCCGCGTATGAGTCGGTTCCTTATCGTCGTTCAGAATATCTGGCGAACCCGGGATACCGTCATGAAGCGGCCATGGACAAACTGTTCGGGGAACGACGCTCGATGGTCGTTCAGCGTACCGATCATGCCGAACGGGTCGTCAATCCCCGACCGGCCATGACGCAGCCGTATCCCCTTTCTCAGGCAGAACTTTACCGCTATCAGTCTGTTCCGTTTTACCGTGGCTTCCTGCCGGTTTTGCCAGCAATTCCGTAGAGCGAATCATTCAGAGGAACCACGGAAAGGACGGAATTCAGACAAAGGCCAAGAGGTAACATTTTAGCCAAGTGAAGTTGCCATTGGGGGTGGCGCCAGCCATGCGAGGTCATTGTTTGGGCGTTGCAGACTCATGAGCTGTCTGATGACAGATGAGGAATCGTTCTGAATTGAAAGATACTCTGGAGAGGAGAGCCTCTGGTTTGCGGCCTCTCACGGCTCCGCCGCCCCGATTGCAAGCAATCGCGGCCACCCTGACCCATCTCAGCTTCAGACCACGAAACTGTTTACTGTTACGAAAAGAGGGTTGTCAAAAATTCTGACGATTGACTGAAGCAGCAGTCTGTTTTTCAATATCTCTCCATCCCGCCCCTTCTTTTCCGCGTTTTCCGTTTCTTCCGCGGTTCCTCTGAATGATTCAGGACAAAGCCGAACCTCTCTCAGAGAAACGACTGTTTTCCCGGTTCCTCAGGGTGTCTTTTCCAGAAAATCAGCCATTTCCGGGACGACGTTTTTTTCGCAACATCTTGTCAGAGAGGAAAATCCGCTACGAAATAGGGAATCATCTCCATTCCCGCCCGTGACGTGAGGGTGTTGGGTGTCTATGATCTTGATCATGACGTTTTCAGGAATGACTCCCTCATGGCCAAACCCAACTTCACCGAAACCAATCTCGGCCAAACGGTGATTCAACCCGCTTTCCCACATCTCGGGGAACGAGATCACGGGGAACGAGCGACTGAAAAAAATGCCCATGGCGCGCCGGAATCAGATTCCGGCGATCGTCCCCCTGTTTCTGCCAAGCCGATCGCTCTGATCGAAGGGAGTCTGCCGGACTTCACACGGGAGACGAACAGCCTGCTCCGTGATCGCCTGCGACAGGTTTCTCTTATCTTCTTTATTGGATACACGGCATTCTTCATTAAGTCGCTGGTGTATCCCAGTCACAATTACCCGGTGACCGAGGCCATTTGCCTGAGCCTGATGGCACTCACAATTGCGATCAACGGGGTGATTGCCCATCGTCTGTGTAATCGATGCCATTATGTGCTGAAACACCTGCGCGGGGTCGAGGCCCTGATCTTCGGTTCTTCCGCCGTGCTGTTTCTGGCGATTGGTTATGCGAAACTTCTGGCCACCTCCAATGGAGGATATCTGGAGGATGTGACTCCCCCCTGGCTGCTACTGATCTTCTCCTACGCCCTGTTCATTCCGAATTCCTGGCAGCGGGCGGCCCGTATGATTACCCCCATGGCATTGGGGCCATTGGTCGCCATTCTGGCCGCCTGGGTCACTTCTCCAAAAGTCAAAGACCTGATTGAAAACTCAGACGCCTTTCACCATGTTTTTCTGGAAACCATCATGGCGATGGCTTTTGCTTCAACACTGGCGATTGGTGGTGTCCGACTGATTCGAAATCTCAGATCACAGGCGTTTGAAGCCCAGCAACTCGGTCAATACCGTCTCAAACGTCTGATCGGTCGTGGAGGAATGGGGGAGGTCTATCTTGCGGAACATCTGATGCTGAAACGCCCCTGTGCGATCAAGCTCATTCGTCCCGAGAAAGCAGGCGACCCCGCAACACTGGCCCGATTCGAACGGGAAGTTCAATCCACCGCCAAGCTGACCCATTGGAACACCGTCGAAATCTATGACTTCGGTCGTACGGATGACGGCACGTTCTATTATGTGATGGAGTACCTTCCCGGCATGAGCCTGGATCAGATTGTCGAGATGCATGGTCCATTGGAGGCGTCCCGAGTGTTACACCTGCTGGTGCAGACCTGTGACGCGCTGGCGGAATCGCATGCCCATTCTCTGGTGCACCGGGACATCAAGCCGGCAAACATCTTTGCTGCCCGGCGAGGAGGAACCGACGATGTGGCCAAGCTGCTGGATTTCGGTCTGGTTCGTTCCACCGCACCGGAAACGTCACTCCATCTGACTCAGGAAAGTGTGGTCACCGGATCGCCGCTGTACATGTCTCCGGAACAGGCTCGTGGAGACGAAGCGGATCATCGCAGCGATATCTACGCATTAGGATGCACCGCCTACTTCCTGCTGACAGGGCGCCCGCCGTTTGATGAAACCTCGGCCGTCAAGCTTCTGCTCGCGCATGCCCAGAAAGCTCCTGAGCCCCCATCGGTACACCGTTCTTCCATTCCACAGGATCTGGAAGCAGTCATCTTGAAATGTCTCGAAAAGTCTCAGGATCAACGCTACTCCAACGTTCTGGAGTTACGTGATGCCCTGACGAGTTGTCGAGACTACGGGGGCTGGAACCGCCAATCCGCCTACAACTGGTGGACCGATTTCGGCTGCCCCAAAAAGCGGGATCTGGACCATCGAATCAGCCAGGGACTGGCTCTCAAGGGAGATTCCACTGAAGAGCACATCCACGAGGCCTGCTCGGCAGAGGAGAAGGATCTGGAATCACTCTACCCGGCAGTCAGGTGAGCAGGCAGGCAAGCGGTGAATATTGGGCGAGAACCCCTGACAAAACCTTCCGCGATCCGCTCGCGGAAAGGGAATTCTCATCATTTGAGAGGTTTTGTTCGCGGCTCTAAATAATGTTGGGTGAATGTTGACTGTTCCTGTCGTCGCGAACAGCAGCTATGATCCATGTCATTCACTTCCAGATTTGATTCCAGTAAAACCACTCGGTGACCCGGCAGCACAGGGAGAAATCAGGCCATGGGAATCTTCAATAAGCTCCGTAACGAACTGATTGACATCATCGAATGGGTCGATGATTCGCGTCATACCATTGCCTGGCGGTTTCCTCGCTATCAGAACGAAATCAAGAATGGCGCCCAGCTGATCGTTCGACCGGGGCAGGTCGCCGTCTTCGTTCTCAACGGACAGCTTGCTGATCTCTTCGAACCGGGGCACTACACCCTCAAGACCGACAACCTGCCAGTTCTCAGCACACTGGCCGGCTGGAAATATGGCTTCAACAGTCCTTTCAAGGCCGAAGTCTATTTCGTCAGCACCCGGCAGATCACCGACATGAAATGGGGAACGCCCAATCCCATTATGCTGCGTGATGATGACTTCGGCCCCGTGCGGCTTCGAGCGTTCGGAACCTATGCTCTGAAAGTCGATGATCCCAAAACTCTGCTCAAGGAGTTGATCGGAACCGATTCCAAATTCGAAGCGGAAGAAGTGACGGAACTGGTCCGATCGGTGATCGCAACATCGTTTGCGGAACTGCTTGGAAGTTCAAAGATCAGTGCCCTCGATCTCGCTGCCAACTACCGCAGCCTGTCGGATGAATTGCGAACACTCGCCAACGAAAAGATTGACGATGAATACGGGTTGGACCTGACCCAGATGTTCATCGTCAATATCTCACTCCCGGAAGAAGTCGAGAAGGCGCTCGACACCCGATCCAGCATGGGAGTCATTGGTGACATGAACAAGTTCCAGCAGTTCCAGATGGGGAAAGCCATGACCATGGCCGCCGAGAATCCTTCCGGTGGGGGTGCCGCCGAAGGGATGGGACTGGGGATGGGATTCGCAATGGCCAACCGCATGGTTCAGGCCGGACAACCTGCATTCGGGGGAACTGCTCCCGGTGTCGCTCCCCCGCCGCTCCCCAATTCCGCCGTCTGGCATGTCGCCCTGAACGGGCAGTCACAAGGTCCGTTTGACGTCCCGTCTGTCCTGTCAGGGATTCAGGCCGGACAGATTCAGGCCAACACTTTGATCTGGAGTCCGACTCTCGGAAACTGGACCCCCGCCGGTCAGGTCAACGAATTCAGCACCGCCTTCGGTTCCACTCCCCCACCGCTTCCACCGCAGGCAAATTAGGGGAGGAAGACAAAGGAGGAACAGAGAGAAACCACGAATAAAACGAATCGTACGAATTTTCTAATCAGCGTTCATCAGGAATTCATTCGTCGGATTAGTTCGATTCGTGGTTTCTGAATTCCTGAAAAGACTTCAGGACGATTTCTTCAAAAGAGTTGTTCCTTAACTTTACAGGGCGAAGTACTGAGAGACGCCCGGTTTCTTTGCAATTTGAAGAAACTTCATTTCCGTTCCGCATTTCCGTCATTTCACAGGATCCGTGTGAAGCGATGCAATCACTATGATACGGCATTCGAGGAACTGCTACGGCAGTTGCGGCGGCCGTACATCTCGGTGAACGAGACGCGGCGGTCGCTCCTTCAGGATGCGTCGCTGAAATCGATGGACTTCATCGTCACGACCCAGCAAACAGATAATCTGCTGATCGACGTGAAAGGGCGCCGTCTGGCTCCGCGCTCACGCTGCTGGGAAAACTGGGCGGCGGAAGATGACATTTCCAGTCTGACGAAATGGGAAGACGTCTTCGGCGCCGGATTTCGAGCGATGCTGGTCTTTGCATACGATGTGTCGGCCCCGCAGGCCATCCGGCAGCATTCACTCACATGGGAATTGCAGGGGCGCCGATACGCCTTCTACGGAGTCTGGGCCCGTGACTATGCTCAGGCCATGAAGGTTTATTCCCCCAGCTGGAAAACGGTGAATCTTCCGGCCGAGGAATACCGTCGCCTGCGATTGCCGTTGCTGGATATCCTGTGACGAGATTGTGCTGTCCGCTTTGCGCAACGAAAAGGGAAAAGAGACTCACGCAAAGTCGTCAAGGACGCCAGGAAAGAGGAAACCACGAATGGGCCGAATCTGACGAATCTTTTGTTCGGCATCTCACAGTCATTCATTCGTGTGATTCGCTCGATTCGTGGTTTCTTCGACACGCATTCACGTCATC